>ERZ724508.131-NODE-131-length-52967-cov-5.601754_pt1 | contig 52967 bp, 87 predicted proteins | sample MGYA00376041_ERZ724508 | MGnify/ENA primary metagenome ERZ724508 (study PRJEB28724, sample SAMN07190887) | wastewater metagenome | isolation source: effluent of sewage treatment plant in Hong Hong | place: USA: Christiansburg, Virginia | collected 2016-03-01 ...
CATGCTCATCTCGTACTTGTCGTTCTATTTGTCGCTTCCTTCCCGGGGTTTAACTGTCCGCAGGATACCGGTGTTTACTTCCAAATGCCTACGGCTGTACTCCTTGATTCTAAATAGGCCGTCAAACTTACCGTATCGTAGTTTCCATGCTGATCACTGGAATTTCCTCCACTTGGTCTGGCTTTAGCATTAATGGTTGAGGGTCAGTCTCCTTGCGTCTTATCGCTGTAGTCCTTATAAACCAACTATCCAAGGTCTCCAAATTGAGTTTCTGAACGTCTTTGCTCTCGAAGGCTATTGCCCTGAGTGATTAATACACGAATTCGTTGGCGGCTTGTTAGGTAGGGAGTATTGGCCGTTCCCTCCTAGCAACCACCTCATTGTATCTTCGGAGCTGCATCACCAGCTTCTTGTACAGTTCATGGCTGTTCTCTCCTATTGGTAATTCTTAAATATTGAGGCGACGGCAACCCGGAAGATGTGGCCTCCTCCCAAACATCTTCTCCATATCCATTCTTGAGTAGAGGTTCTTCCTACAGACGAGGTCTAAAAGGTGCGAGTGGCTAGAACTTCTCCGATGGTCTTCGATCATCGAATGACTTTTATTCTATACACTCCCGAAAAGTTCAACCCGAACAAGATGTCGCTGCCCGTCACAGCAGAGGCTAGGCTTGCAAATAATAAAATTATGTCTCGAAGGGAGCAGCAGTTCCTATCGCTACCTCGAACCCTACGCTCAAGAAAAAGCGACCTCACCATGATTAGTTTCGGAAGATAGGATCCTTACCATTGTCAAGCCGAACCAAACGAAAAACGAAAGGAGTTCCAGCTTCCCTTAATAGATCACATCAAAAGTCTGAGGAAGCATTATGTGACGGGACAGCGCTACGAAGAGATTGAGGGCTATCGGAAGAAGATATACTAACCTCAATTGTGTGCACGGAGCAACCGCCTGGAGACTGTTCGGGTGCACAAATTAGTCAAGAATACGGCAAGGGAGAGACCTGATGGCTCTCCTCAAAGGAATACCCACAGGAAGACCTCCCCTGATCAACAGACGACGATCGAAACCGTTCCACTTCAATTTCTGGTGATGAAAAGTTCAACCGAGAAGACTCTTGGGATTTACTCTTAATGACCAGCTTAGTTTTATAGTGACCATTGTGAATCAGCTCATTAGGTACTCAAAGCGCTCTTCTTCCTCACACTTTTTAGACTCGTCAAAAGAAAGACAGCTAAAGTAGAAGTGCTGCTCGTTCAGGCTTGCAGATGACTTACGGAGGTCTTTCTTGGGGGTCTCGATACAAGGTCGAAGCTGTTTGCGAAGTTCTCTTGCGCTTGGCTCCTGTCTCATCTTACAGCAGGGGCATTCTCCAGTTCCAAGGGCAATCAGCACTTCAGGTCTTAACGGCTTCCCTTCTTGCGGAGGTTGGTCTCGTTTTGTGGTTGCTAAACACTCTTGATGCATGGAGCAGCCACAAGGATACACAAATGCTTAGCTCATCACAATTCTCTTTTGGCAGAGTGAGCACCAGGAAGAACCTGGAACAGCCTTGCTCTTTTGATTCATGGCTTTCCTGAAGGTTAAGTTGATATCGGCCATCGCGATGCATTCTGCTGATTTAGTCATCACCAGGGTGTGTTGCTCATCGCTGAGTGCTAGTCTAAGCCGCTCTTGCATAAGTCGGCCAGCAAATAGTGCCAGGTTAGTATCCACCAGGACTTTCATTTGTGCTGGTGTCACGACTGCGGCTACCCTTTGGAGGGTTTTACAGATTATCTCAGTGAAGATTTTAGAAAATTGTTAGTGCAGTTTGCTCTTCTTTCTGAAGACCTCATCCATTTCCTGTAAGAGCAATTGTTTCTGCTTCTTCTGCCCTTTTTAGGAGAGGAGTCCAAATACCACATCGAAGAGCTCCAAGTAGTGATTGCCATCATCGAAAGGCAGCGAGTTGAGCATGCGAAGCGCACTATGAAATATTTTCTTAAGCTGTCTTCCACTCACAAGCTTAAACCGAAGAATCTTGGAGAAATCACTTTTAAGTTGTTATTGAAACACTCGGCAATACAGGCGAAACGATAGCAGCGCCTCACAATTGACTTCTTCAAGGTAGGCTTCGCACAGTTTGAAACCACTCGCCCTGACCACGTTCAGCGCTTCGAGAATGTTGAAATCTCTTCTTCTGAGCTCTTCGTAGACCCGCTTCTCGTCGCGGTATTGGCAAAGACTCTGAAGGTAGAAAAGGCAGTTTGACTCCCTCCAGCGAATGTCGTTAGTTCGATCCAACCGAAAGATTGCCCTCATGAGTTCGTACTTGTAAATATTGTCTGGCAGATGGCTCAATGCCTCATCAATACCCTCACCGCTCAGCCGACTGTACAGAGCCGAACCTGCGAATTTCGGATTTATTTTTGTCAACTCAGACAAGTGTAGCAGGAGGCATTCTTCGGGTATTCTGTGAAACAGTCGTTGGATTGAAGTGGCATCGTTCAACTGCTCGTATGCTGCGATGGCTTCGACGTAACGCTCTTGTCGAAGTAGTATGTCGGCGAGCACTCCTTTCGGAAGTACCTTTTCATATAGCTTGGAGGTATCTGCCTCAAGAATTTTTGGCAAGTGTTTGTTCACGAATTTCGTGAGCCATTCCTCTTCAATGTCTGGCTTGAGATGCTGAAGCACGTACAACACCCAAAAAGACTGAAGCTCCCAAACCCCACTTATCTTAATCAAGGCCTCAGCTAGCAACTGTCGGTAGGACTCTTTGCCTATCGCATCCAGCAGTGTGCTTAGGCTCTAGCAGGTATACTCCGCTAAACTGACTGTCTCAGTAATCGAGTCGGAGAGTTAGCATACAGTTGGGTTGGTCATCATCGTGGCTAGTACATCAAAGTACTTTAAAGCATCCTCGCCGATGAGAAACTCTGAGTTCTACCGGATAAGATACCAAATCACAATCCTCTTCAGGCCGAGTTCGTGTAGCTCCTGGTTGAGCTGCACGCCGTTTATGGTCTTGCCTTCCAGTACTCCCAACACAAATGAATAGGTGAGCTGGAGATTGTTTTGTAGTTGATCGTTCGAGTATCCCTGATCGCTGAGCTTCCTGCATTATGCGATCACTTAGTTGAGCGAAGTTATGAAATCACCACTCAGTTGAGAGACATACATCTGTGAGTAAAACAGTTTATGCTTGTGGCACACCTCGATTGTTGAGGCATAGTCGAGGCTTGAAGGACGAAGCGAAGCAATCAGCCTATCGACGAGTTCAACTTTCCTGGGAACGAAGTATTCAATAAGCGCATTCAGAACAAATTTGTTTGGAACTTCGGGTACTCTGCCAACACTGATGAAGTTACCGAGACTCTCAAAATACTCCTCAGCGAGACCGTAGCCTCCCACTAATTCAAAGATCGTCTCAAAGAGGTGCTTATACAACTTGAGTTACAGGCAAAACTCAATAACATTATCCAGAATCTCCTGTACCTGAAGCTCAACAGCACTCCCCCGACGGTCCTGCAACTCTTCTAGCTTCGACTTCACATAGACCACAGTCAGTTCGTTGAAGAGCATCACCGTTATAGGACTGATCACAACTCTCTCAGCAAAGATATCCAGTCGACCATAGAAGATTTCAATAGATGCCTTAAGAATCTGATCCCATTGACGTTCCTGAATGAGGTACCTAATGAACTCTGTCCAACGATGCAGCCGTCCCCGAATAACGCTGCTCTTTGTGAGTAGGAACACTTCCTTGAATTACTGCGTACACTTGCACACGCTGCCGCTGTACAACTTTAACTGCTCGTTAGCATTACTGCGCAAGGCACGCTGGAAGTATAGATCTTGCTCAAGGGTTGTTTGGTTTTTGATTGCGCCCTTATCCAGCTCCTGGGATATATTGAGCACTGTAAAGGTGTTCTGACTGTCCACTACAAGCAGCATATTCACTGCCAGCATTTGAAGATTACAGACTGGTTGACTCCACATAAACTGCCGGTCAGCTTCAAACAACTTATCCCCACGATTAAGTCCGTTGTACTTATAAATAGTGATAGTCCTGCCCCAACAAACTACGAGGATATCCGTCATGAGTTCGTAAGTTCTGCCCTTCCCAAGCTATATCATCGGAATTTCAGTAGGCTTGGCTGTTGCAGGGCGCAGTTGTTTCGTCATAATTTACATTGAGGGCTCTAGTCGGATGAGATACACATAGTCCACGTTGGCCAGAGCAAGTACTATATGCCCATTCTCAAGAGTACTGGTCCTCGCATCATGGTAGACTGCAGCAGTTGTTTGGAAAAGCTTACGGCTGCGAATACCAGTCCACAGATACTTCTCGATCGTATGAAGAACCACATTTCCGCTTGAATCCAATGACAGAAAGTCTGTGTTACCCTTCCAAAACTGCACTTTCACAATCGACGGACTCTCAAATGCCACTCCTGTGACTGTCTTGACGACTGACGATGTTGCAAGATCCCATAGCACAATCGACCCAGCTTCAAAACCACAAACGAGCCATTTGTTATCGTCTGAGATACACAGGCTCATGGGTTTTCCCATCATCTTCGTCTACTCTTTCAGGATTCTAAAGTCCTTGACGCCTACTTCAAACAGGGCAATGTTTGATAGAGTAGTACCGATAGCCAAGTATTTTGAACTCGTGGAGTATAGACAGTTCGGTACGGCGACCCCTCTCGCGGTTTTGATGTTGGTGTCGAATGCCGCACTGACTGTCTGCAGCGGAGTGTATGTCATGTTCTTGTTCAGAATCTATTGTTTGAGTTACGAGTTACGAATCCTGGTGGTTCGGATCACCTCCGCCGGTACCTGCTGCCCTTTCATTACCTAAAACACGGAGACCGACTTGACTGTGTCCGATCGCTTGGATGGTTTGGTGTCAGAAAACTCCTCGATTTCCACATCGGACTCTTCAAACATATCATCAAACTCCTCGTCCTAGCCATCTTCATCCAGCATTTCCTGTTCGTTGAGAAGATCTTCGAGCGTAAATGATGGCTCTACGGAAGGTTCCGACAAACTATCTTGTTCGTCTAGGATATCGTCGAGGTTGAGTTTGCTGGCCATAGAGCGTTATGCAATTTAATTATTCAATAGGACTGTTGCTGGTTCTGCTTGGATGCCTCCCTCGCTAATTTATTAACGTTAGAATGGAGCTATCCGAGGCTGTCAGCTACAAGTATGGCTACAGAAGACCAGACGACACCCTAAACGTGAGTTACGAGCCTCTGACAATACTTGATAGGCTACCGCAACACTTCACGAATGTCACTGTCCTGCAACTTAACCACTGTCACCTTACATCGCTGCAAGGTGTGGAACAGTTCACCGAACTGAAGCACTTCAGCTTTAAATTCAACGAGATTGGCAGTGCCAGTGAGCTCGAGAGGTTGGTCTGTCGCAAATCTCTTACTTCTATGAACTTCACAGGCAATGACATTGAGCACCTGCAGGCTTGTCGCTATTAGAGGTTGGTAACTTTGTTCCCCAACCTCACCGAACTCAACAATTGCGATTACCGATTCAAGAAGATTCTTCGGGAGAAGAAGCAGGAGATCGATACAAACATTCAAACCCGAAGAGTGTTGAGGCGGTTGGACTATCTCACCACACGATTCAACACTGATGACGAAGATCGCAGAGACACCGTTCAGGCTAACAACCCGATCATGCCAGATATCTCAATCTCTCGTGTGGAGATGGTCAAGTCAGTCATGAAAAACGATGAAACAAACTGCCGCAAAAAACAGCTACTGATTAGCACAGCAAATAACTAAAATGTACAGGTCTATCAGCCCACTGCTACCTTTGCAAGGCAGAAGAACATGGAACAGCAAAGCCAGAATTTTAATTTTAAGAGGGAATCGAACAATCTGATGGAGCTTCTGGAACGACGCGACGACCAGGACCTGGAGGGCAGGATGAGCCACACCGGGTTTCCAACCACAAGCGTAGTAATTTTCCCCGATTTGGAGGGAGTTGTAGGCGAGAACGAGGAAGCCCTTGCAGACGCTTTTCATTTTAAGAACGTCGAAAAGCGTGCCTTCACAGCCTGGATGCAGTACATCTAAAGATCAGTGAATATGCCCAAGAGAAAGGAGTTCTGATGGTTTCACAACGACATGGTCTTATATTGCTGTTCCATATTTGCACCATATTATGGCTATGCAACATATTCTTTTTTGCAGTTTCCCATAAAGCTGTGATATTGCACCAAGTGTTCCCGCCGTCTCTATCTCGTCGACTGACTCCAGTCGATATTTGCTTTGAGAAGCTTCTGAGCATCGGCAATCAAGCCTGTTGAAATCAGTTCTATATGGAAGAAATGGTTGCGTCGAACGGCTTCTTCTCGAAGGAGCACTGCTGCCATCTCATGAGGCGCTACAAGTACAGTAACAGCGAACAGGACCTTCGTGCGATCATCGCCTAGGTGGCCAAGCTGGAACCCGGCGCTGCTTGTGAAAGGTTCCTACAGGACGTACTTTGACACAGCTATTCAGCTCATGATCGACCTCATCGTAGCGTTTAGTAATACTCGCAACGACATCGTTGACGAGCGGATCGTGAGTTTCCTGAAGGGTATTAGCTGGTTCCAACAGACCTTTGGCAATGAGGATATGTCAATGCGCAAGTTCATCAAGAACTTCGAAGTGCTTAAATTGGAGAGATACGCCAAAATAGTGAGACGCGGAGAGAACAGTGACCACTTCTTTGTGCTGGTGAGCGGTAGGGCGTCAGTACTCAAGGACATTGAACCGGAGCGCGCTGAAAACGAACCACCAATACAGAAGGCTGTCCGGAGACATATGAGCTTCATTGACCAGGTCCCAAACCCTTTGTTCTTCAAAGAGGTCCACGAGTTGGTGGATGGGAAGGTGTTCGGTGATATCGGCATTTTGTACAAACGAAGACGCATGGCAACAATCGTGGCCAAGACCAATTGCGTGCTAATCCGCATTCCAGCTGACACCTTCATCCAAATAAGCGCAGAGAGCACCCTTAAACAACACCAAAAGCGGCTAAAGTTTCTCTGCGAAAGGCTTAGTCACCGCTTCAGGGTGCTCTCTTACGAATAGCTGCAGCACACCGTATTGGAGTTCGAGCCTGTGAACTTCAGCTTCGGTTCTCAGATTTACAACAGCCGTAGCTGCGAACATTTCTTAATTATTTAGGAGGGAGAAGCTGTGAGTTGCCATTATAAGTTCGAAAATGGCCGGAAGATTCTATAAAAGGTATCAACTCAAACTTATTCAGAGGGAGCTACTTGGCCATGGGCGGCTCATTGGCGTGAGGGAACTCCTAGCAGAACTCAACCTAGATGCGATGGACCTCAGTGGGCCTCAATACGAAGGCTACCAGCAGAAGATCCAACAATCCAAGGAGAAAATCAAATAGCGTGCTCTTGGCTACGAAGAGATAGTCGCGAATTCTGCCCAAGTGATTGCCTACAAAGTCCAAAAAGCCTTTTTGGTTGGGCTGCTGAAAGGTCATCGGGACATCCTTTGTGACATGCTGGACCACCGCGAGAATGGTTTGGACATCCATTAACGTCCTTATCGACCAACGCTTAAACCTGCGTGCAATACTGTCTGCCAAGCCGAACCAGACACTTGCGGCACTGCAGAAGCTTACAAGAAGATGCAAAATTTCATCGTAAGGAAGCGAAATGAGCTGCGTGTACGCGACAAGTAAAATGCTCGAGCCTGATGATTATTAATGAAAAATCTAAGGAGGCTTGCAAAGTTAGCTGAAGTCAAGAGTTTTACCCCGAAGCCACTATTAACAGCCGAACACGCTCAGCTGCAGAAGCGTTTGCAACACTTCAAGAAGGAGGAGAAAAGGTTACATCTTTAATACCCTTTCCAGCCTGCAAAGCACTATGATGTGGTACTGGAGAAGATGAACAGAATCGGCCGGTTGGCTGATAGTATGGACCATCATCCGGACTGGACACTGTCCAGCGACAAACTCACCATCAACCTGAACACCCACGACATCAAGGATATTAGTGAAAAGGATTACTTGCTTGCTTACTTTGCTGAGCAGATACTATACACCGACGACGAGGCAGAACTGCTCAAGAAGTGGAATGAGTGATGGCAGCAACTTGATGAATATCGTGGTTATGGGTACATACACGGTCACACTAGTTTGGTGATGAACTCCTCAAACTATTCGAGGGCATCTCTTTTGAGGAACCTCACTGTGAGGGAAGGTTGTGCTTTGGATGACCACATGAGGTAGCCTAGGACACCCCGCTTTTCTTCCTTCCTGCGAATGCCTACAGTAAGTTCCCGACTTGTCTTGATCTCAAGGCTGCTGTCTATCTTAAAGCTGAAGTTTGGCTTGGGGTACGGTCCTGCCTCTTCAGAATCCAGGAAAATGTGGATGTAGTTGTCAACGCTGACCGTTAGCTTGCCGTTGAAATGCTTATCTTTGGACTCCTCGTAGGCAACTGGGTATTCCTTGAGAACGAGTATCCGGCTGTTAAAGTGCAGGAACTTGAAACTAAGCTTAGCAGGGTGGGTACTTCATGAGGTAGTTGTAAAGCACGGTCATATTGAGATCTTGACCTTCAATGTTCAGAGATCGTTTGAGAATTTCGAGGAAACGGTCATCTAGCAGATCCTCCACGGCATAGAATTAAGGTATCAGCTTGACCTCCTCGTCCTTTTCCAGTTGGTGAATGCTGTCCATATCTGGGTTAATTCCATACGCAGTAACCATTCCACTGACGTACTGTTTTAGGCACTTCTTGATCACGTCCGAACGTTTTGCCTCCTCATCTGCTGCGATCCTTAGGAAGTCGAAGATTAGCAAGCCCAGCTTCTTCTGCACCTGTGTTTGCTCGAATGCCTTCCTCAGGAAGGACAGCTGTCCTTTGAGAAAATCTTTGCTCGGGTCGTGTCCTAACTTTGTGGCGTATTGATTGTAACGAACCGCCAGCTTCGTAATCTTGCGGTCAACTTCTCCACTGACCTTGGCCAATATCTGGCGGGTAGTCGATACCTTCTCCCTTATCTTCAAAAACTCGAGGTGTGCTACATGTCACCCAATAGTACTTCGTTTGATGTGGTCCTCGATGAGGTCTTGCATAATGTGCTTCCTGATGAACACTGCAAGAGTTTGTGAGCGCTTGCACCTTTCGAGGTTCTCGTCGCTGAGGGAGTTCAGCAGCCTTGAGCAGTTGATGTAAACATCCTTGCTCAGCTCGTTGGACTGAGTGGCGAAGTGCGTGTTTATTATTGGATGACTAGCGAACTTATCTTCCTGGTTGGCTCTCTCCCTGAAGAAGCTTGCATACATCTCGACATTCTCGAAGCTTGCTCGGATAGCTTTTTCAAGCTGACCTTGTAGCTCGTCGATGACGTTCATGTGTAGAGCAGTCTGTTCAGTTCTTACCCTACTCCATTAGCGTAGCTGAAAGTAGTTCTACTTCTTCTTGGAAAAGGAGGTGTCGGAGAGCACTCGAGTGTCTTCTTCGTGAGTAATAGTATGCTCTTAGAGAATGGCGTGCACTGACTGACTTGCGCGCAAAGCTTGCTGTTGATGTGGTTTCGGTTGTGCTGCAACTGGCTGAGCGTCTTGCTTACTGACAGGAGGTTATTCAATCTTCTCTTTCGAAGTATGCTTTTCCTCTGGATCCTGAGGCGACTTCTCCTATCTATCTTTGAACACCCTCTTTCGCCGTTTGCGAGGCTCCTGATCTTTTGGTTTTGAAGAAGACTTCTCTGGTTTGTCGGCTGCCTCAGGAGACGTGTCTTTCAGCTCATCAGCGAGAACTGGTACTGGCGCCTTTGGAGCAATAACTTCAGGAACTTTTTCCGGCTCTTTGCTCTGAACTGGCTCTTCGCTTTGAACTGGCTCTTCGGCAGGTTGTTACGACTGTTAAAGAACTTCCTTTTGCTTCGGCTCGGGTTACTCAATTGCTTCAGTTTTTTCTTGACGACTTGGTTCAATTAAGATCTTCTCTTCAGTAACAGGTTCAGAAACAGCAGGCAAATGTGGCTCTGGGACGAGTGTCTAGGCCGGTTCTGTCTTCTCGACATCCTTCTCTGGTTCAACTTCGACTCTTTTTGCTGGTTCGGGCTCCGCTGGTCTCAATGTGACATCAACCTCCTAGACAACCCCTACTTTTACGGTTTCCTCCACAGCATCAGTCGTCAATACTGTTGCTTAAGTGGCTTCATGTTTATCCTTTTCAGTGGATGCTTCTTGGGGTTCTTCCTGCGAATTTCCCTTTTCTTATGCACCTTCCTCCTTGACTAATTCTGTCGTAGCTTTTTGTAGTTCCTCTTCCAATGATTCACCTTCCACTTTCTGCTCATCCAATATCTCCTCAGTTGCTGGCTTGTGTTCCTCCCCTTCTGACATTCTTCCCAAACAAGATATTGATAATATAGATAATTTGAATTGAATGGGCCCAGTTGCGAGTAAGGACAGTAAGCATCTCGAACAGCTGCACAGCCGCTTCAATGTAGTGAGGGAGCTGACTGACCGTAACGTCTCCTACTTGGAGGAAAAGTAGACCCACCGACCCTACCTTCTCAAGCAAGTGACTTTCAACGACCACGAATAGTTCAATCGAGCGGTCAGCAAAGTGGCAATCAAACAAAAAGAGCTCGAGGGACAGCCACACGTCGTTCCGCTCACAGGTACTTGCTAGTCGATAGTCAGAGTACTTCGTCAAAACTGAGGACAACTTCTGCTCGAACTTCTACAAGTTGTACGTGCTGTTTGAGCACCCTCATAAGACGCTCAACGACGAAATAGCTGAACGGCAGGAACGTAACAGCAGGTTCCAGGAGAAAGAACTGTGGTCGATACTTGCGAGCTGCATCCTTGGACTTTGTCACCTCCAGAACGCAGATATTAAACATCAAGCACTCCGCTCCGACACTATTCTGCTCGCTGCTGAAGGGTCGATCCTAGTTGCAGATCCTTACTGTACGAGTGAGCAGACCAACTACGAAACCTTGCTGAACAAGCGCAACACGCAGCATATCTATTTATCACCGGAGCTCTGTCAAGCCCTGCATGACTAAAAGCTGAACCCAACAAACGTCAACCCGTTCAAGAGCGATGTGTTCACAATGGGCATGATTATGCTGGAGGCCGGTTTATTAAGCTACCAAGACGACTGTTACCGCTAGGATTGTTCGAAGGTGCATTGGGAAACGCTGCAGTATAACCTGGAGCGATTTGGACAAATTTACAGTAATGAGCTTAAAGCAATGTTGGAAATGATGCTCAACCAAAACGACGATGAGAGGTTAGTGTGGGTGGAGCTTGAAACTTATGTTCGTTCTGGTGACTAATCGGAATCCATAGAGAGAATCCAAACTCCAGTGGCAAGGCAGAGCGAACCGAGGGTAGATAGGCCTGTCGCATCCCATGAAAACAGTACACACCCTCAAGAGCCCAACAGTGCTCCCCAGGGTACTGCCAACAGTTCGGCAACCATACCTCAACCTCAAAGAAGTATGTACAGGCAGTTGGGAGGGGGTGGAGCCCATAACAATGTAAGTAAATTCCAGCAACCACAACCGTCTGACCCGAATCTTACTTCAAACATCCACAGCAACCCTCCGACAGGAAAGGTGACACAGAGTACAGTTCCACCTCACCAGCAATTCATTTCACATGCGGTTGGAGTATTCCATAGCCAAGGGCCGTCAACCAATTCTCAAGAAAGTGGAGAAGGTCCCAAATTAGTTCAGCCCAGTCTTGTTAGTTCTGTTAAGCCACAATTCAACCAACACCTTCCGACAAACGTGTACAATACCCTGACCAAGCTTGATGAAAACCTTGTGGAAATAGACGAGGAGGACCTAACCCAAACTCGTGACCCTGACGAACAGAAAGACTCTATGCCTCTGCAGAATAACCCTCCAGCCAGCAACATCCTCAACCATACTTCTAACTTCAACGACACAGCTACATTGAGGCAATATATTCCAGCAGCACCTAACCAAATGTACGTATCAGCCCCACCTGTTCAACTTCCATCCAACGGCTACCAATTTGCTAGTGTACCAACTTTCCATTTGCTTCAACAACCCACTGAAGCTCAGAAATTTGCGAATTGGCAAAGTTCTGTTGTGCCGAATCCTGGGCTCGCTACTAGTAATCAGTCCTACCAAAGTATGCCACCACCAGTAAGCATTAGCCAAGCAGGATCGATTCCCCTCGGGGCTACCTTCCGGCCACCTCAACCTCCTCCCACTATAGTCCATACTTACCAAGCCCCAATCGCCTACCAATCGAGCTATGTCTCTCCAACGAACTATGCATCCGCTCAACCACCAGCATCGAACTACCCACCACCAACCTTTTCGTCAAGGCCTGCACCCTTCGACTACACTGGCGCTCGTACTGTTATAGGTCAAAACCAGTTCAATAATTACCAACCTCAACAACCCAAAACTTACGACATCCCAACTGTTACTAACCAAGGACGATTCAATGATGCCCGCTTCACTGAGTCTTTTGATGCTAACAGCACTCACCGGGCTTTGAATGAGCCTTAGGTACAGTTTGTGAAAGAAACCTTTAAGCAGGGATCTTACTACGAAGGGGAGAAAGTCAACGGTATGCGACACGGCCATGGAAAATTCTACTACACAGATGGGGGATTGTACGATGGTGAATGGCGCGAAAACAAGATGTCTGGTCAAGGTAAACTGTATTACCAGTCTGGGAAGATTGCATACGATGGTGCATGGAGCGACGACAAGTTTACAGGCTTCGGCATACTATACAATGAAGTGCCACTGCCGATGGATGGGCCACTCGAATACAACAATTTTGAACAGGTCGATGAATATTGGACCAAATTCGAAGGTAGAGAACCTTTATTTTATTCAGGTGAGTTCTTCGACGACTTGAAGCAAGGTCCGGGCCGGCTGTCCCTGAGCAACGGTGAGTACTTCTAGGGCTAGTTTGATAAGGATACTGCTACGGGGGAAGGTTGCTATCACCGCATGACTGGCGAAAAGGTGCGGGGTTACTGGAACCAGAACCAACTGGTGAAACGCTTCAACTGATAACCAAGAGCATAATAATTTTCAACTCATGTGCAGTGCTCATCGGCTTCGGCTTAGGCCAGCGAGTTTGTCCAAGGCCGAAGATTGACGATGTCTTCGTGGTGAGAGGTGTAGCGCTTGTGTCCCTTTCCATCGTGCTAGTGGGTATGGGTGAGCTGCAGACTATCATCAGCCCAGAATGATGGGTATTTCCTCTTCTTTTGCCGGACTCTTTCGTGGAGGGTCTTCGGGTTGACATACGAATTTTCGATAGATTTTTGCCTTCGGAGCTTCCGTTACTCTTTTTCTTTGAGAATAAGTTCCCGAAAACGCTCGCGTTCGTAAGCGGCACTACTCACCCCAACATCTATGTATTTCTTCTTTGCCGTCAACTATTTTTGATTCAGAAGTCTTTTGGCAAGGGCCGAAGCATCATAACTTGGCAGCCGACTCGATTATTGCTGGTGGGTGGTGCTTCTACTCTCCCGCTTTTTGATTTGCACTTGATGGATTTCCCTTTTTACGTACCTCACCAACCGCTGATTGCTGGAGTCGTCGAAGTCGATGGTTACTATACCGCCACGATGGGGTGGTTGTGGCAGATGGGCTTGTTGTTCGTACAACAGCTGGTACAGACAGTTCTTTCTAATGGTCTAGCAACGCGCTGTATCCTTTGGTGGCAAGACCAAACATTCCCTCCGATGAGTCGCCATCCCATTGACTTATGATTCGCTTGGCAACAAGAAACTGCTCATCGCATTGTTCGTGCGGAAGAAGCGTGGAAGCAGCTGAGGACTGAACCGTTGGCGATCGTTGGTCGAGTCATTTCTCATAGCAATTATTATACATGCCTGCGGTTATCTTCAAATAGTTTTATTTGCTGAGCACCTACATGATAGACAGTCGCATATCCCGACCCGACCAGCAGGATCAACCCATAACCAAATCGAAGTGGAGCAGCTTGTTCAGCACGTGCTGTTCCGTTACGCCAGATACTTCTAACGAGCAGGTACTGGATAGTCGCGCAATAACAAATAGACTCAGCAATCAATAACAAGACGCAGTTCGGAATACAGTTGCGACATCTCGCAAGAACTACTTCCCCAGAAGAATGCTGGACTTTCCGCTTGGGGATCCCGTGAGACTTCTGAGGCCTGCTAAACCCCCGACTATCGTAGCAAACAAGTTCGAACACCGCGGCTACTCAGAGACCGCTGATACCTACTCCGATCTGTCCGAAGAGCTCCGCAAGAAGTAGTGCTACTAACTTTTCCTGGCCTACAAAAAGCAGTATCGCAGTAGTTGGAACAGCAACTTTTAACTGCTGTACGGGCAGCTTGACCAGCACGATAGCCACTTTAGGCAAGACTTTCAACGCCTGCTGGAGCGGCAGCAACCTGTCCTCTACTGATTTCCACCACTGAATGTTTTGGGCGCCGATCACAGTTATACGCTCGGAATCGCCCAGCCACTTATAATCAGTATCCATGTCAATCAGCATCAAGTTCGACAAGTACCTGTTCGCGCTCACCAAGCGCAATGACAGCTGCCTCACCATCACCGGTCAGACCGAGCTGGAGAACAGCCTCTTCGAAAGCCAGCCGATTGAGCTCAAACGCATTAAGTTTGACACCGTGGTTGCTGCGTTGAACAAGCAGAACGAAAAGAACCTGCTCACCAAGGTCATTTACGAAGCCGGCAAGGACGCTGGGACCGGCAAGCTGCTGCTCAGCATTGTTGTGCGCTACGACTTCCTGCCAGAATTCTCAGAAGAAATTATCCTCACCGAACGACGACTCAACGAGAACGACTCTCTCAAGGTCAAGCTGAACAGCTTGGAAAACGAACTCAACGGACTCGAGAAGATCATCAAGTCGATCGAGAAAGATGGAGTCATCAAATACTCCAATGCCGGCGAGTTGCACCTCACAAAAGGCAAGTACTTAATCCAGATCAGCGGACTGTACAAGGGAACGCACCAAGGCGAGCGACTGGAGTTCAGCATTGTGCAGGACGAGGATAAGAAGTAGACCAAGTTGGTGGAGGTGGTCCCATACTTCTTGTCAGCACCGTACTCCTTCCCGTACAGCATCAGCGAGGCTATCGAAGTCGGCAAGGATTGCAACATCACCGTTGCCACGAAGAGCAATACCACTCAACTGATGAACCACCTGGTGACTGCCAAGCCCATCGTTAACTGATACGTGAGAAATGCGGAATTGAGCATCACTTCCACGCTTTTATGTGGTTGCGGGAATTAGCGTAACCGATGTCCCGATAGCGCAGCAGCTTCTTCTCAGAGAGGTTGTAGATGGGCAAGTGTTCTTCTCTTACCAAAGACTTCAGCACCGATTTATTGGTGGTTAGCGACTTTAGCAGCTATCTACGACTGGAAGTTATCTCGCCAGTTGTCGACATGGTACGCGCTAAGTCCTTCTTGGAGTACTGTCGATGCACCAACTTCCCTTCCTAAACGATACCGTCAGCGGCATCAATCTATGCTGAACGGATGAGTTCGGTTCGTTTTTTCCAGTCAGCTTCCCGAAGATCTCTTGATACTTCCAATTCGACTCTGTGAGGTTCGAATGGATATTCAAGCTTCTTCATCTCTATCTGAAAGTTTTCTCGTTGGTACTACTCTGGGTTGAACACTGTCAGGAATTCCTGCATGGACATATGCTTGCGTCCCACTTCGGTGCAGTATTGCAGAAAGCCTAGCCAGTGTTGTTCCTGGAAGTCAATCTTGAACTCACCGAGGAACTTCTTGGTGCTGCATATCCCCAATCGTACTGCTAGTAAGTGAGCATGTTCTGAAACTGCTTGTCAATAAGTCGCCATAGTGTTGTCCCATTTCGCAGCGCATGCTTCATACACTCGTTCTTCCTCTCGATGAAATTCTTCAATGCCTGGAGCTCACGCTTGATGAGCCGACTTAGATCCTAAAGCAACAGTTCTACTGCTAAATGTTTGCATGGCAGCTCGTATTCCTTATAGCGAAGGGCAGAACTCAGTGCTTAGTAGCGATTGCGTGGAAGCACCAAGACGTACAGTTAGTTGACGTCAAGATATAGCCCGTTGTGCGAAGACCTTTTCACCAGCTTGTGGATGAGCTGCTGTTCGAAGTAATGCTTATGATTCCTAAACATCAGCAGAACAAGTACATGAGGAAGATCTGCAGGTCCGTGGCGTCGATATAGCCCTTGCGATTGACATCCAGCCACACGTACAGCTCGTTGATGCTGTTATTGAAGCGGGCATTGAGTTCCATTCTGGTCCGTTCTAACTTCCATACCGAGCTAAGTTACTTCGATTTCCCGCAGTGCAATGTCTTTGATGAACTCGGCCAGCTCCCTTCGGAGTATCTCTAACAGTAGGTGTCCCCGTTCTTGCACGGACCTCTCGGTGCGGTTCATGAGCGGAAGACCAGTTAAAAACGTTGTAATATCTAAGATGAAGTTAATGGGCGTGGCGGCTCTGGTGGGCTTCCTGCTTTCATTAGCAACTTGTGCCAGGCTCACTGAAGAGCAGCTCGATGAAATAAAGTCAACTCGCAGGCTCAAAGTCACAGGCAGCTCGGACGACACTAACTATGACGGACGTTTTCAAAAGTTCTGCTTCACAATAGACATCGAGGATAAGAACAAGAAGATTGCCTACGAACAGTCGGTGTTGCGTCTGAGCAAGATCCAACGCTACTTCAAGATCAAAAGTTTGATTCCTGATGAGGCTTCGCTGACTATTCGGAAGGTCGAAGCAAGGCTTAACCGCAAGCGCAGGGGTACTGCATTAGTATTACGCAGTGTGGAATGTCATCAAGACTGCCTGCTTCCTCTCCGATATCGATCAACAGCGCTTCATTGAGAAGTCACTGAGAGAACTTGGCGTCCGACACTACAGAGCGTTACGCACTGGAAATTCTCTAAATGAACGCTAGCTGGCCACCAAAGCCTTCAACAATGCCAAGACCTAAGCTATTGAAATTCTCGAGAGGATTGGATACAAACTCAAGAAGGTATCAAACATTTAAATTCTTGGACACCACGTGCTGCAAGAGGAAAAGTTAGAGGAGGAGATGGAAGACGAGTTCAATGCCGGTGAGGATTCGGAGGAAACCAGACCGTCCAGCGGGTAGGAAGATGACGATGAACGGGGAGTTGCCAGTGAATAAATAGGCGATGAAAGCAAGTATCGATAGCTGAAACCGATTACTGTATCAGTGGTGTTTGAGGTGCAGCCTGAGGATGAGGAAGAGAGTGAGGAGTCCTCAACAGAGGATGAACTGTGATGATGCTTCGTGTTCTACCATATTTCTGTAGTTACTGTATTGATCCTTGTGCTATTATCGGCCCGAATGGTATCATAACTGAAAAATCAGTCCAAAATAGCCGATACCCTCGGAACTTGTTTGACATTGTTGACGCCCGTAGAAGTCGAATAGTCGATTAAATATGTCTTATCAACAAGTCGAGGAGATCATCGAAAGTTTGCGGAAAAGGCCCACCTTAGGGCCGTTGAAGCGCATCGTCAAACTGTTTAGCCAATTTACCAAGCTAGATGAGCAGCTGCCTCCTGAGAATCTCATGGCGTTCTCATTGTTCGAAGTTCCCAATGCCCTCAACAAGCTAGCGGGGGTTGAAGCTGGAGAACAATTAGGTGAAGGGCTTCCACTAAAGCTGTCGTTGCAAATCCAACTGTACCTGACCTCCCTGCAGAAGCTGCTAAGCGAGACCACTGAACCCGATATCCAATTAGTTGTGCTCTAAGGTACAATCGGTGATTAAGGTAGGCATGGCAAAGAGCTGTCACTTTGTAGCAGCCTTCCCGAAAGTGCTGAGACAATGGGTGAAGCTACTAGTAGATGTTTGGGCGACCTGCGAGATAAAGATTAAGGTACGTGCCTTTAACGTAATCAGCAGACTACTTGCGATGGTCAATCAGTAGTAGGCAACTTGGCTACTACGTCGTGCATATGTATGTTTCGTGGAGAATGCGAAACACGTAACCTGGCGCAACTACTAGTACTTGAACTTGATGATAAATTGCTATTGTGAGTTGTGTCGAAGCTGCCCGGAAACGGCTTACTTCGTGGTCTTTGGGTATGTGCGAATGCTGGCGGTGCAACTGGAGAAGGCTATGAAGGAATCGGTAATAGGTTGGCTAACCTTAGAAAACAAAGAAGAAGGAACTTGTCAAGAAACTATACTCATTTGAGATCCTCAACTGCCTCAGGCTGCTCACGGCAGTGATAACACGCATCGACAGTGAGGAACTGTCATCACTGGTTTATCCAATAGTGCAAGTGCTAGAATCGTATGCTAGGCTGAACCTTGCGACGGAATTCATACCTTTGAGGCTACATATAGTGGACATGTTACTGGAGGTTACTGAGAGGACGGGAGTGTTCATCCCCTATGCTATGGCACTCGCTCACCAACAGCTTCAGTGTAAAGAGTTCACGAAGAGTAAGCCCAAGACTGCATAGAACACCCAGTGCGAACTTGCGCTCCTATTCCAGATTTCAGACAAGAATATGAAGAGCACAAGCTTCTGGGCTCAGCTGTTCACTGAGATTCTGAAGAAATTCTACCGGATAGGTAGTATATATAGTAGGCTGACAGCCTCACCAGAGCTGCTTGGTCGACTCCGAAAAGTGCTGAAGGACGAGTATGAGCAAGTGAAATTCTCAGGCTACAAGATCCAGCTCAAGCAATTGATCACAGAGCTAAAGTCTGATAGTCTAGTTCTCTAGGAAACGCGGACCAACATGAAGAAGCTTACGCCAGCTAACAGAAAGCTCATCGAGAAGTTTGAAGATAGTCTCCAGGAGCAGACTGGGCTGGCTGTCCGAAAGAGCAACGAACAAATTCAGAAGGATGATTTACGGCTGCTTCGCGATAAACTTCGAGCATAACTCCATGAGGATCAGGTCGGCGACCAGTATGAAGAGGAGGAGCAACCGGAGCAGGAGGAAGAATACTACGAGGGCGAGGAAGAAGCGGAGTAGCAGTCAGGTGCTTCATCATTCGAACCGAGCGAGCACAGTTAGAAAGACTCCGACGACGAATCCAAATAGTCAGTGGACTATGAGGGAGACCCGGACAACCCGGATCAATTGCTCAAGGAGTGGTCGGAGCACGAATGGTCTTCGCAGGACCAGCTGGAAGCTTGATAGGTTCACTTTATTGCAATTAATTTTTGTGCGTAAATACATGGAAATGCTAGAAAAGCTCAGCTTCGTCAACCACTTGGCCCATGACCTGGTGCGCACAAGAAACTTTAGCTATGCGGAGTGTCCGCCAGGTAGTCTTCATGGGAGAATTAGAATATGAGGAGTACAACGAGCGTTTTCAGCCACTCGAAGTACGCGATGTTCGGTCAGGCAGGTCGCTCACTACGTATATTTCTGAGGGTACTGGGTCAGCTTGTGTTGTGTACCTGCATGGGCTTTCTTCGTTCTCAGGGGAAGCCAAGTATCTATCGGAGTACACTTCCCTCACAGACCTATCACTATGCATCTTCGACTTCGAAGGGCATGGAAAGAGCAAAGGGGAATACATCAGCTACGGACTCAACTAGAAGAGCAACCTATGTAGTTAGTGTACTATTCAGATAGTGTGTTACTACAGGTTATCAAACGCGGATATACCGATATAGTACTGTGGGGTAGATCGATGGGTGCTGTCACAGGGCTGTTATTTATGCAGGACCCAGCCTACGCTAAAATTGCTCAGAGGTTTGTGAGAATGCTTGTACTGGATTCGCCATTCTGTTCGTGGATGCAGATCACCAAGGAGATTGCTGCTAAGCGATCTAAGCTCCCCCACTTTGTAACTGACATGATGATCAACCTCGTGAGAAACATGGTGCTGAAGAAACACGGGATCGATTTGTCAATGGTCGACGTCAGCAACTGTCAGGATATCGCAGTACCTGCTATATTTATCTACTCAAAGGAGGACGAACTGGTGAGCTGGAAGCACAGCGATTCCATCTTTAAGCACTACGGAGGACCCAAGTAACGTGTGTAGATCGGAAACTCTCACAACGAATAGCGTTCGTACCACTGTATTAGCGGGGTGTTTAGAAGCATAAGAACCTTGCTCGATAGTCTACGCCAGCGGTAGTCTTCGAAAAAGGGTATTAATATCTACTCCAGCAGAGAGTTTGCCAGTTCGCGGCTGATAACCAAGGTGGCGACTGAACCGTCAGACAGTTAGCAAGATGGAGACTTGGTACGGCAGCAACTACCAACCAGCAGACTTCTAAACAACCTTGCCTACCTGTGATAATATCTTATCCTTCTAGAGAGAACGAATGTACTGTGAAACTGCTCATTCAGATCCTCTTTTGGTCGAACAGCAGCACCTTGAGGAGCCTTTAGTTGGTCTTTTGGAGCTTACCAGAGGACGTGCTCACTCCCTTCGACTTCGACCGTTCTTGGGATACCATCTTAGGCACGTTGCCTAGCCTTGTTGAACTGGAGATATTTTTGTAGTGCATGCTGCTACTGTTGCCATTCTGCTTATTCTTGAAATCAACTTGCAGAGTCAAGTTGCTCTGCAGCAATCGGCTCTTCTAACTGGAAGAGGAGTCGCGACTGAGTTGTTCCTTGCTCTTTGCCATTTTCTGGGCCTGACCGTATCGCACAAATTCCTTGGATTTTTCAAGGTAAGGAGTCGTTAAAGTACGGTACTTGCCTGACTAGTCTGAAAGGTTGACTTTTCGCTTGTTGCCTGTCTTATTTTTACTGGGTTTAAACAGATACCGAGACTGGAACCCAAGAGGGCTATCATTCTTGCTATTGGGTTTTCCGTTGGATCGAATACGAGTTGGTTCCTGCTCATCACCTTCCGTCTTTCTAACGTGACTATTATTGTTGCCGATCTTAAATCTCTTCATCCCGTTCTTCAGGGATTAGTACTTGTCGAGTGTCGGCTTGGTTCGTCGTCGGTCCTGGTTTTGATCGTTCAAATTCACGTAGTGCAACTGCTTCAGGTGCTGATACTCTTCCATTTAGCTGCTATGCGTGGATTCTGAATAGCCCTTACGGTTACCACGACTGGAAATGGGGTTGGAGTCCTCCCGTCGGTACACATACTCCGAATTCATCTTGGAACGCTTAAAACGCATCTCAATAGCCATGCGTATCTCTCTCTCCCTTTCAGGAATTTCCTCGCGGTATTGGGTATAGTGTTGTGGGGCTGCATGCTGCTTGACCACTGTTTTCTTGATGTTTCTGATCACGCAGGCCACTTCCTGTGAGTGCATCGTATCGAACTCCGACATATACTTCGGCTCGATCTTCCTTGGGTCAACCGGCCGGCTTCTATCGTTCATACCGAAATAGTTATAGTAGTGAGGTGAGTTTGAAATACTTTATGATCAATCACAGCTTCGTGAATTCCAGCTTGGATCCGGCTATCGAGCAGCGCGTAGAGCAGTTGTACAGCCACGAAATCAAGGTTAAACGTGTGAAGAAGGAACTAGCTGGTCTAGGCCACCTGCAATTTGAGAATGTCACGATCGACGCTTTCAGGTTCTGCACTATTGGTGTACGCATACCAGTACCACTGCTACTAACCTAGATTAAGTATGAAAGGAAGAATCGGGTGTGGCAGTTCGAGCTACGCATCGATACTGAGTATCCTTTCGGACACCCGCAGCTGCACTCGCTCGATAAGACCAACGGGGCGATAGCTGAGGCGAAGGATCTTTTAGGCTTACTGTTGGAAAACCAGAATTGGGGGCCGTCTATCATGCTCAGCAAGTTTGTGGAGGAACTACCCGTGCTAGTGCAAAGAATTGAGGGTGCGGGTGGTAAACCCCTCGGTCGCTACTGGGAAGGTGAGGAATATGATGGGTCTGAACTACCAGAAAAAGGTTTAGCACTGTTTAAAGCAAGCGAAGACACTTGGCGATTCATGATCAAATCCACCACGGAAAAGTATACTGAGTCCTTACCATAGAATGCTAGCAGTGAGCACAAACGTTATCCTCAAACTTCAGAGGGTAGATGAAGCAGCACCCAATCGCTTCCGGCTTGAGCTTAGCATCTTCATGAAGGACATCATCGAAATCGTGACAAATGAGAAGACCAAGCAGATCACTGTCAAGTTCCGACGTAATGAGCGTGAGGAGACCATTTACCTTACAATCCCGTAAGGTATGAACGAGTTACTGTCGATGATCAACCCAGTTCAGATGGTGGAGAGGAGAGTGAAGGAGCGAGAGGTCAAAAAGGAGTTCGATGAGCAGATGATCAAGGACTATGGTGTTCTCATCGAGCACTACTCTATCAAGGACTAGGCCAAATCCAACGAATATCTTGGCAAGATGCGGTAGGCCATCAAAAAAAGTTACCAGAGTGAGCTCAAGGAGTGAAACATTTCGTTGTATTTCTGCTGATATATCAACAATTAGATGAGTTAAGCGACACGAACGGACGAACATGAAGAACCGCTGTTACAGCAGAAAACAGCAGCACCCTAAAGGAAGGCGGAACTTCGTTATCCTGAGCAACTTCCACGAGGCCCACTCATTAGATGGATAGAATCACGATCCGAAACGCAGCAGCTTATTCTTGGAGTTATCATAGTGCTGTGCTTTGGAGGGGTGGGCAAGCTGCTACTCAAGATATTCGCTGAGGAGCTGTGATATTGCCTTATTCATGTATCGAGATTACCTCCGAGCACCGACTGTAATTGGCTAGTCCCAAAGAGCAGCTACAAACTACAGTATAGGAAGTCGACCAAGTGGCTATCTCTACGTTCCTATAGCTCACACCGTTCAGCAGCTGTAGTAACATTCAGTGGAGTGGGCTTCTCCACAGTACTATCAGTACTCACAAGGAGACGTTCCCCATCGCCAATTATACCTCGACCAGCAGGACTCTCTAATATATCCAAGTGAGCTTCAGAGGTCTCTTAGTCCTCGGTTAACAATGTCCTCCAGCTCTGATGTTCGGGTAAGCAGGGTCAGCGATGTTACATTTTCCCCACAGCTTCGCAATTCCCGAACAGAGGAAACCCACTTTCTAGAAAGAACGACTGTACTGGAGCAAAGGCTACCGGGGCAACTGAGTCAATTAGAAAAGTAGGAATATCACGAATACATACAGGAAATGGAGTTCCGCAAGCGCCTTGAGTCTGTGGATCGAAAGGTAGAATGTCTCAACGAAAGTTCGCTGGCTCTGAGCCATTCCCCACGCAGAGACTTTCTCCAATAGTTTGACAGAATCATACAGAGAAACTGACTTGTACTCTTATTTCATTCACGGTATGATTTGTTCGTTACTTCATTGAATTAGACCAGCAGGTGAGGTCGCTATCGATCCAAACGTCCGGTTGGAACTTAAACGGCAAGAAAATATAGTTTACCTTAGCAGAGTAACTATGGAAAATACCGATAGCAAACTCTCCACGCGCTCCAAGTCTCTCTTCTGGAATCTCAAGCAACAACTGAGTCGCTGCAATGTCAACCTCAAGTACCTTATCTTCAAGCTGTTCCAAAACAACAGGGAGTATCTTCGCAAGGGTGAGTTCGTCAAGGTTATCAGATTCGGTGACTTGAAGGTTACCTTCGACGAGATTGATTCTGTGTTCGACGAGCTGCAGGAGGGTGATGCGGTCTCAGTCGCAGCGATCGAAGAGGAGCTGCGCATCCTGCAGAACCCCCTATCATCGTTGGCGGGATTGGAGAAGCTTGATGGAATTCAGGAGTGCATGTTGGCAGGACTCAAGGAAGTCAAGAGCGTTATGGTCAATGAAAACCCGCACTACATCTTTGATCTGTACGATCTGAACAAGGACGGGTGTCTCGACATTGAGGAGCTGAACAACTTAATCGTGGCCTGCTCTAAACTAATCGATGTGGACACACGCAAAGCCATTCTCAAAATGTTCTTGAAAAAGCTTCCCCAGAACAAGATATCTAAGAAACAATTTCTTACGCTGTTCGGACTGGAGAACGTTCCCAAAAGAATAACACTCCCTGCACCTGCTGCCATGATGAAGGCTCACGACGATAAGGAACTGGCTCTCAAGTATGTCATGCAAAGCAGAATCGCAGCCCCATAAGACATTAAAAAATTCCAGCAGATCAATGTTTAAATCTACCCCTAGCTTGACGATCCTTGGAAACCAGACATCTTTCAGAAGCCACAACTGGAGGTACCGAAGAAGCAACAACCGCAACAACCGGTCGTTAAACCTAGTACCCCTCCTATCAAAAACTTCTCTCCGATTCCGGTAGCTCCACAAGTGAACAATATTGTGGTTAAGCCTGTTGAGCCTGTCCGACCTCCACCAAAGGTCGAGCCACTGCCACCCCCCAAGCCTGTGCCACCACCGGCCGAGCACCGCGATGCTGAACGATACTACAGACTACAAACCAAGCATCCATAGATGCTCGATCTGCTGGAATTTTATCTCAAGAATAAGGAAACTTTCGTGGACGATGAGACACCTGCTACCAGCAAGGGACAGTATCTTCATGCTAAGGATATCTTCAAGGCCAAGTATTTTTTGTTCAATATTGCTTCATCTGTCTTCTCGAGGGAAAGGAATCGCACGGGGCTAGCACAATTGCTCGAGCCCAAGGATATCATCCAGGGATCTCTCGGCGACTGCTACTTCCTCAGCAGCATTGCTTCACTGGTTGAGTATTACCCCGAACTGCTCTCAGAATTGTTCATGTTCGACATCAATCCATCTGGTCTGTACGTTGTCAGGCTCTTCAACGATGGCGAGTGGTCAAGCATCGTACTCGATGATAGGTTTCCCTGTGTATATGGGAAGCCAATCTTTGCGAAGCCTCACGGTAATGAAATTTGGGTACTACTCCTTGAAAAGGCTTGGGCAAAGCTTCATGGCAGCTATCAGAGCATCGATATGGGGTCTTCCATGGAGGCACTGATTGCCCTCACTGGAGCTCCATGCAAATTCTATCGGAAAGAAGATGATGACACAAGAAAGGCCATCCAGGAAGGATTTGACTCTGGTAGTGTTGTAACTTGCAGCGGAAGCGATGAGCTCAATGATCTCTCAACGGAAGTCGCTGAACGAATCGGGCTAATCCAAAGGCATGCGTATAGTGTACAAAGGCTGGTTGAAGTGGGTTCGGGAAGTAATAAACAACTTCTGGTAAAGATCCGAAATCCGTGGGGAAACGACTAATGGAAGGGAGATTGGAGTTTCTCCTCCTCAAAGTGGACTGAGTCTCTCAGAAAATAATTCAACTACACCAAGAACCCTCAAGACGGCTCCTTTTACATGCCGTGGGATCAGTTTTAGAAGTATTTTGGTAGTGTGACAGTATGCAAAATCGTGCCCAACGCAGTCAGCAGCTCCTTTAGGTCGATGAACCTGCGGCACAAGTCAAGCTACATCCGAATGAGCATTCCCAAGAAGGGAATATACACCATTAGCATTTATCAAGAATCGAAGAGGAAGTACTACAACACCCTGAACTATGATCTCTCTTAGTCCAGACTTGTGATCCTCAAGATGGAGAAGTCGGGAGACTTCAAGTATGTGAAGTCGAGTACCAAGCAGTCTAGCAACCTGCATGTGGAAGCTGAACTAGCCCAAGGGGAATACATGCTGAGCTGCAAAGTTATTTGGGTCAACTTCGAAGAGCACGAGTGCGTGATTGCTAGCTATGGTCCGAGTGCTGCGAAATTCGCAGCTCACCGAGACCGCTCTATTACAACAAAGTTCAAGAGCCAAATGATCAAGTCATACGCTTCAATGTTTTCCGGAGACAAGTACCACTACGAAAAGCTGAATATTGCAGAGGCATATCGAGAAGTACTGATCAATATCGAGCATGGGCTTGGCTTCATCCGGGTTAACAACCCGACCAAAAAACCGTTTTCAACAACTATCGTGCTCAATAAGGCGAAGGGCATCAAGGTTATTAAGCCTGGCGAGAACCCCCTCAAACTGACAATGATGCCTGAGACAGAGTCACTCACGGGTTTCTTCATCAGCGCTAAGGGTTACAGTTACAGCCTCGAGGAAAAGATGAAAGGTTCCATCTGACACATAAATCTGCATATCAATCGAATTAAGTAGAGTCACATTTCGTCAATGAGTCTGCGGAAGCGGGTAGCTTGGTTTATGGAGAGTGAGCTCGTGCGAAAGTCTAATGGACGGGCGGATGTAATTGGGTTGTCTTCCGGTGTTAGGGAGTAGCTGTTAATGAGATCCCTCGCGGCGTTGCCTTCTGCAAATTCAAAACGGATATGGGGAGCAACTGCACCGACGGGAATGCTCACACGAGCATCGTTTTGCTATGCAATGAACTTGATGATGGCATCGGCATGCTCTGCGGGAAGTTGGTTGAGTTGCCAGTTGAATATATTTGCCACTTCCTCGTCACTGAAATCGTATAGGAAGCGCCTAGTCTCCATAAGCTTTACGTAAGGAACTGGCCGGAAGGACGTCCGGTCGTATTTTCCCTCTGTAAGTTTGTTTCGATCAAGTTCAAGATCCTTGAGCAGTGGAAGTTTGTGCCAATCGCAGCTTATCTAAGTCAAGCGGTTGCAGGCTGAATAGTCAAAGCAAATTACACAAACTCAGCTTTGCGAGTTTCCCTTCTTGGAAGTGATCTGCGTCGAAGGATTGCAAGTAGTTGAAGCCGAGCAAGAGTTACTGAAGATTTTGTGGATTAGTCCATTGCGTCCTGACCAGACGGTTGGCTGTCAGGTCGAGCTTCGCCAGGCTCCCGACATGATTGTGACAGTCGAAGAGGAATTCTTGCAGAAAGTTATTCGAGAGATTCAACTCCTCCAATTTAGCCAGAGCAGATAGGCTACTAATCTCAGCCAGGCAGTTGTGTCGTAAAGATAGAATTCTAAGTTCTCCCAAATTGCTGTCTTTGAAGTCAGCACTCACAATTCCGTTGTAATCTACGTTAGCGGGTATGTACCGAGGATGAGGCTCTTCAGAGACGGCAGAGCAGCCTTGGCAAAACTCTCGATCGAAAGCAACTTATTATGCTCGAAATTAAGCTCACTGAGAAGCACCATTCCCTCACCAATCAGCACATCCTGCACTACATTGAAGCCGGCTTAAAGCACCCGTAGATTTGGGAATGACCTTGCATCGAGCTTCACTTGCTGGAGCAGGTTATTAGACACCCTTAGTTCCTCCAAAGACTCCAGCCTTGTCCCCTTCAGTTCGAGTTGTGCCACAATGTTGTTACTAATGTTGAGCTGTTTGAGCTGTTTGGTCAAGAATAAGTCAATGCAGTTGATGTGCTTATTTCGAATTTCTATAACCTCTGACTCAACAAAGTCTTTGAATCGAGTACGTGATTACTTGCCGCCCTCTGTCTCCTCCTTCAAATGCTCGCAGATGCCCCTGAGATTATTGATTCGACACTCCTTTGCAGATAGTTAGGATGGGGATTCCAATAGTTCATCCAAGACTAATTTCTTTCGACTGGAAAGTTCGATTGCAAGGTATATTTGCTTTCGGTTGAGCAATGTTTGGATGCTGAGTTACGGGTTGGAAACTTGGTCGTTCGGTGAAAGATCCAATGAGTTGATGTGTTTTACCGGTACTTCGTTGGCAAGCCGAAACACATAGCAAATGCTGAGATCCTGAAGTTCGTACATCTCCCCGCAACGCACCGCCATCAGAAACGTATCCGTCAACTCAAGTGTATGCTTGTGAGACAGCTGTACCTCCAGCACCCTTACGTTCTTCTTGACACCAGCTAGGACCAGACACACATACCGCCTGCTGCTGGTCTGCATATAAGTTAGGTCACTGATTTTGATTTCTTAGAAAGCTGGTGCTAAGTCTCCCAACAGATATTGCTTCTTGAGTTTCCGAGGGAGCCTTTCCACGACGCACTAGCCACACACTCGCTTGTATTGATCACGATGCTGCCTATCCTCCTGCTCGAAGGACTGCATAAAGCTTTCCTGAGGATATACGTAACGCCAACAGTTGCTGCAGGTGAACGGAGTTTCCTCTGTAACTCGTGAATAGTCCTCAACGGACACCTCCCTGGTAAGACTGTTGAAGTGTACTTCAAAGTCCAGAGTCTTGATTCGAACTTCTTTGAGTTCTGATTCGAAGTAGGGTATTGTGGGGCAAAGGTGGTTGTTAGCTATGACTGCTTCAATTAGCGGCCCGTATTTGCTACGATCCAGTTAGTACAGAAAATGACTAAAGCCACTTAGCAGTTTGTGCTCGGAGTCAACCCTTTAACTTTCGTTGTCTATTTCCAACTGGATTTCACAAATCAGAGGCGTGCCGACTAACCTGACATTCACAAGAAAGTCGCGATTGATGCTATCCAGCCGGTTCTTGACCCTCACAACCTTCAGCTGCTTGCTTTCAATGAGGTTACCGTACACCTCTGTAATTTACTACTTGGTGCCGGTGCATTTCGCCCTCAGCAGGTCAAACACTCCGAAGGAGACCAATGATATCGGCTACCTGTTGCTCTTGGCGTTGAAGTTGGATTCACCTTCAAGCAAACAATGAATCAGCGATTCCAAGTAGCTTACAGTGATCTTGGAGACTGGCTCGGACAGGATGTAGGTCGCCAATCCCACCACGACTTCGTTCTCGGGAATGAATTGGAAACCGTTCTTATTCATCTCTATACAGCTATGTAGCGCAGCAAGCACTGCCCTCACCTCGCTATTTTATTGGTGAACTGCTCTGAACTTTTCGATCGAGGCATTGATGGTATCTCTGAGCAACTCTTTCTCACAAGAGCTTAGTTGCACAGGTTATTTGTTAGCCTCACGGTGAGGAAACGGCCATTCCCTCTGCACAGTATACTTGTTGCTATCGTGCAGCTTTTTCTCTAAGTCTTCTATCCACTTGATAATGACTCTCAGCACCTCGGCTGTCTTGATTTTTATTCCTTTTTCCTTGAGTTCATCAGGCATGTACAGGCCAGTATTCGAACGAAACTTGCTGCCAACTAAAGTCTTAACAGTTTTGGTTGGTTGGGAGGGAGGTACTGCAGGGCCTTGGTCGAGAGGAGCTCCAGGTTGCCTGCTTTTATACATATTCTTGGGGGTGAGGATCGGGGACATCTCTGGCACACTGGGCATCATCGGATCGTAGTAGGGCCCGAGGAACGATGGATCAATCTTGGAGTTGCCCATCATATAGGAACCGTTTGGTTGGTCGGGCGCTGTAACGACGTAGCCATATTCCTGTTGCGCAACCTGCTGGTTTATGGTTACTGACTTATTAACTTCTCGCTGAAACATTCCGAAGTACTTCTTCGTCATCCGTATGTAGAGGTTTAGCACCTCTTTGATCTTGCCGGCGTAGTGCTTTTACTTGTTGAAATCGAATCGTATGCGGGCAGTTGACAGTGAGTCATTTTCGGGTGCCTGCATGGCATTGACCTAACGGATGTACTGGTCGCACCAGTGGTCTACACACTCCCGCCGGTTTATGGCGTACTTTATCATCAAGTACTTTAGTGCGTTTTTGGACTGCAGGTTGAAGTGTTCGATGATCTCGTTGCGGTAGGGCCTCCAGATATAAGGGTAGTTACGACTTACGTAACCCATGAAAGCAACGGAGTTGAGTATCAGGTTGCTGCTGAAGTACACCTTCATCTATTATTTGGTTAGATGCCGCTTGCGGGCATGTTCAAAGGTTTGCTCGCTAAGCACGGAATACAAATGACCGGTCCAGTAAGCGATCTTTGGTGCCAACTTTTCATAGTCGTACAGTGAGCTTATCCGGTAATTATCGAATGGAACTTAGACATGCTGCGATTCGTATGGTTTGGTTTGATCGGATTGATTCTATTGCTTAGGTGAGAGGTGTGGAGGCTGCTGAGGTTGAAGTTGCACCTACCTGGGTGACTTCGCTGGCTTATGGTTGCTCTGTGGAGCTGCCACACAGGATTGCAGGTGCTGTTGTGGTGGTCCTTCCTTCTTTCTTATCAGCGTTTTTAATGACAAATTGTTGATGCTGACATCGCCCAGTGTCTCGTCCAGAGGCAGGTTTTGGTTGTCCAGCAGCTTGTGCTACCACCGGCCTTCATTTGAACGACTAACACTCACACTGCTTTACGAACCAAATACAATCTCGAATTCGAGTTGGAATGAGTTGGGCGGTTGACTTCTTGTAGCTCCCGGAGCACTGCTCTTTGGGTTTATATTTTTTATTTCTCGCCACGCAGGTGCTCCCTGTGGTACTCCTACTTCCAACCCAATCGTACCTTATTCTCTACCTGCAGAGCAACCAGCCCACTCCGGATCTATCTCAGTGCATCAACCAGCTGGTTGTCGCGGTTTTCCAGTCGTTGGAGCTGGCTGATGAGACGTTCCTGAACCTACTTATCAGCGAGTGCTAACCTTCTCCTGGGAGAGCAGCAGGTTGGCGAGATTGTCGACAAGCGTCGACGAGTTGGAATCCTTGCGTAGCAACGACGTGAACGTCGACATAACTTAGAAAATATTATATGGTAGTTCGAAGGAGAAGAGTCAGTCCAGCTAAGCACTCACACTGTAGGACGCGATGCTGTAGCCTTTGCTGCCGGTGATCCGGTACCTAATGACTTTCGTTTCTCCTGGCTCTAGAGTCGCCGAAAAATTCTGGGTTCCTTTCTTCTGCGGCTCTAGAATTTCTATTCCTTCGCTCTTCGTGATTTCGACTTTGAATGTGCCTGATCTAATCGCGTGGTTGTTTCGAACGCAGAAGAAGAAGTAGCGGCCGAAGTTGTTGAGGAAATAGCTGAAGTTCTTCTGCGGGATAAACCCGTCCTTCGGGACCATCGTCATCAGAAGGCTTTCCAGAATATCTTCGGCAGGCTATATCTTCAACGTTATCTTCTCCTTGCCGTAGTAATTGAGGTTAAATTGACAGTCCCTTTCGACAATTATGTACACGCAGGGATCCTAGCCAGCCTTTGGGCTAATTTAAATGCAAGCATCGCGCCTCCCCCCGAAACCCTCGTTGTTGTAGAACTGTGATACCTTGTCCCCTTTCATGCCGAAGGTTGCGATGCTCACCCGAGAGTACTTGGTGTTGTCGGTCTCCCCACTATGACGAAGATCACGCTGGGAGACGGTGATATATCCGTGAGAGAAGGGTTGAGACCGAACAACGAATTACAGCACCCCTTTGGCTGGTTTCACTGTCCTATAGTAATAGGTAGGTCGGATAAAGTTAATGCAGGTAACTTGGAATTCCTGCCAATAGAAGTTGCTAAAGGGCATCCAGAACACGCCATCGTCAGCATCCTGAGCGTCCAGTTAAGTTCGCAATTCCTTTGTCCACCGAGCTGATTTATCGGACCAATCTCCTTTCCATTCCGTTTTTCCCCAAGGGTTCCGGAGCTTTATTAACCGTTCACCCCTCACTTCACGGACGTCAAGGATTGAATAGGCGTGTCCCAAGGCTATTCCAAGCTCAGTCACGTCTTCAGCGTGCCCTTCCTTCTTTACACCTTTCCGTGTCTGGTCGGTACCTGCAGTCATCATGAACTGCTTCTTGTCTGCATCCACGAGAATATTCCAAAGCTCATCTTCGGGGACCTGTTCGTTGTTTTAGTTTGTGTGCTCGTAGCGTTTACCAGGTGCTCCAGTGAGGTCGCGAATAGCCTAGTAAGTTCGACCACCATTGATATGCTGAAAGTTTCCGTAGGCTTTGGCATATGCCTTTTCTATGATACTAACCCAAAGCTCTTCGTCATTGCTGTAGGAGAAGGCAACTCTCTTGTCGGCTGATCTTACCACTAACCAGCCGTCGACGGTAATGAGCTGCCATTCACCATCGAGGCATAGCCATATTCCGTAGAGTCCACTCTGGTTATCCTCGTACTCAACAATCCGTTCAGCCAAGCTGGGGTACTCCGCAATGGAGCTGAGAGAGCTGAGCAGATAGCAATCGCCGAGCATTCCCTGCTGAATATCGTTGGGATGAGCACTGTTTTTGAACATTAAAGGACCCTTGAACAGTTTGGTTATATGCTCCCACTCGAGAGAAGTCACATCGATATCCATCTTCCCGAGATTACGAGTTATGGAATTACGTTCGGGCATAAAGGTTTTGTCACTATATCGCCCCTTCTTATCCTTGAGCTTCTTTGCCTCTATATAGAAATCCTGAAGTTTGAGCTCATCAAACTAAATGTAGTTCAGCATTGTTGCTTTGGCAGTTTCGAGGGTCGCAGTTGCTGGCTTGTTGGCCTCCTCGGCAATCAGTGCAATAAACTACGCGATCTGCTCACCTCGCTTCTTGTCACCTATTGACCGCTGGCTTTGTGTCGGGATATTAAGGATGTTATCGAGCAGGTTCAACCCTTCTTTAGGGGCTTCTGGAGGCTTGGATTCCTTTTTTGATAGTTTTTTGTCTAACGCCCCATCGATTTTGGTTGAGTCAGTTCGTCGAATCGGTTGGGTATCGGTGGGTTTTTTCTCCTCTGCCTTGGGTTTTGGCTATTCCTTCTTGACAGATCCATCACGCTTGACTGATTCGCTTTTACTGTCCTTTTTAATAGGAGGCCCATCGACCCCAACCTTGACAGCTTGGTAGTTTTAAGCAACCTCCTCAAGCCATAACTTGTAGTTAACTGCTTCTTCTATCTGAGCTAAGCTGAATAGACTGTCGACAACAAGCTGCTCTTTCACAGACTCGCTAAAGCCGAGCACCTGCTTCATAATTGTCTTGAAGTTGGCTTCATTAACGTAATCAGTCGACTTTTTGTCATATTTTGTAAAGAAGGCCAATGCCTTTTACTTATTCTTTCGGTAGAAACCACTCAGCTTCTCAAGATGCGGTGCCAGTTGCTACTACGTCAGTAACTCTTTCTCTGGTTTCTTCGGTTCGCCAGGAGCGTCTTCATGCTAGGAAAACACTTAGTCTTCCTCAAAGGTCTTCTTTGGCATCTCTTTCTTGACCTATTTAGTCTTCACGGGGTCACTAGGATTCTTGGATTCCTTTTTGACAATGGGCTTTGGTTCAGGGGATACATTCTTCTTGGGTTCAGGTGATGGGTTTGGCTTTTTTGCTTCTTTCTTATCCTTCACCGGCTGTGTCTATTTCTTGGGTTGCTATTTTGCCGTTTTTTTGTTTTCTTATTTCACCTTCAATGGCTCTTCTGGCATGTCTATGTCGCTCACCTCGACATCTTCGCCTAATATCGTTAGAAATTAGGCCATTTCGATCGTATCGGTACCGTCCCTGTCGAACACCTTTAAGAGATTATTGACAAGCGCAACGTGCAACCCAAAGCTCTTGAGCCCTAGCACAAGTTAGTTGCGGTTAATTTTTCCATCGCCACTCTTATCCATGCTCAAGAACACTTCTTTCTTGGTCAGCCCTGAGTCCTCAATCTTTTATGAGAGCTGCTGCACCAGCTTATCCACTGCTTCCCTCGATAACTTCTACTCCACTTGCTTTCCCTTCTTCTTCGAATAGCTCATATTGAATCCCTTGACATCTTACTGGGAGTAGACAGCATTCATTGCAGTGAGGAATTCCTCTCTGTCAATCACCTTGTCACCATTGTAGTTGATGTGGCCAACCCATTTCCGAATCTGCAGTTGGCTTTCCTTGGGAAATATCTTCTTGAATGCTGCCTCCAGCTCCAAGGTCGTTACACCGTTCATCTTGTCGGCGTCTGCTTCCTCGAACACTGCAATAGGGTTGATCTTGCTCTCCTTCAGCTTATCCACAAGCTTCTTCATCTCCTTCTCAAACTAATCGTTCGCCTTCTTGCTCTCTTCCTTTTTAGAAGCAGTTCCCACGAAACTTTCGAATGTCTTCTGGCTGATCACACCCTTCTTCTGCGGATCTAGGTGGTTCAATACCAGGAAGATCTCATTTTCATTGAGCTTGCCCTTATTCTACTTGAGGTACATCCTCAGTTCGTTGGAGTCAATGCTCTTGCTTCCGTCTGAATCGATTTCGTCGAACAATTTAGCAGCCGGTAATTGCTTTTCCTTGAGGAACCGGAGAAACTTTTGTACTGCTTGTTCCTCTAACCGAAAAGTTTATGCAGACTCGTCTCCAACACCGTATGTGTTTACGAACTCTTTGAATTCCGCTTCATCGATCCTTCCGTTTAGTGTCGTGTCCATTGCGAAGACAACCTGCAATGTTTCTTGCTCTGTCACACCTAACCGCAGCCTGGTGAACATGCCTATCAAAGTTTCGTTTGTGATCTCTTTTGCATACTCAGCATCAGCCATTCGAAATACTGCTGATAAAGGGATACCTCTGTCCTTTAGCAATCTGTACATCTTCTTGGCAACCTCGTCGGTCTTGTAGGTCTTCACTGTATGCTCTTTAGCTGTGTTTACAGCGAACTGTACCTGAAGCCTTGGCTGTTGCCTTTTTGTCCCTTTCAACCTGCTTCAGCCGATACTTAAGGGCGTTATTCTACTTGATGGCTTCCTCGAGGTAGTATTTGAGCAGCTTGATGTCGTGACTGTACTGCTCAGCCGTCTTAGTCGGTTTCGACATTTTTGAATAGTTATAGTGCTGCCACAGGTATAAATCTTTAATTGGCACTGTGCAAGCCGATGGAGCCATTACCGAGCGAAGGAGCTGAAAAGCCTGTTTAGGAACCACAAAGCGACGTTAATCCACCCCCGTTGGATCAATCAGCAGAGGGTCAGGCGGGTTAGCATCCTCCACCACCTTTACTTCCATCGATATTTCCTCACGAACTTCAAAATGGCCTTCCGGAGGTCTTGGTGTATAGCCGGAACCCCGAAGGTGTGGTGGTTGCTCATCCAATGCTCCCATAACACAAACATCTTGAGGAGGTGATTGTGGCCCAGCAGCTCTGCAACTATCACAAGGATACCAAAGGGCAATTCGAACGCTACCTACGGGTGCTGTACCGCATTCACCGTCGCTAGTACACTGCAGGCTTAGCACAGCACGGACATGAACGAACAGATTAGCATGCTGCTTGAGTTCCTCACGGGACTCCTGGGCTCTGTCCCTCGCTTTTTAGCAATGCCAGTCACATTGCTGCAGTTCGTTGAATACGGCTACGTGAATTCTCTCGCCAACAAGCTCAAAGTACTGTATTCTAAGGGCCGCAGAAGGATGAGCGAACGTCACGAGTTCGATGGAGTTCGAAATGCACTGGAGAAATGCATAAGCATCGTTATGGATAGCAGTATTGAGGAAAGTAAGCATCACGACCGTCGATAGCTGAGTAGAAGAGTGCTCCAGTCGATATCCTCACAGTTTCATGTGGTGAGTAAGCGCACTGTCGGCTACATCAAGTATCACACGCTACCGGAGAACTTTGAATATGAGCGATACGACGGACTCCCATTCAAGTTCTACGTGAGCTTCTATGTGGAGGGGTTGCTCGTGGAGCGGAACGAGAAGCCAACTCCATTTGCACCGCACCTACTGTACTGCCCAATCCTGTGGGATCCATCAAAGGAGATCTATCTAATATCCAACCACTACCTGACTTTGGTGGAAAGGGCCTACTACAATTGGCAACGAAAGTATCTCTGCATTGATGTCGTGCGGGCGGGAGATAGATCAGATGAAGTCGTGTTCGTCAGCTACTTCAACCGAGATTTCTCGACCAGAAAGATACTTGGAATGCTGTCGCTGCTGCGAGATAAGATCTATCAATTTGAGATATTCGAATTTCTCAAGGTGCTCTTTAACCAAACAGGACCCTTCATTAAGGTATCAGCCGAAATTACTGTAGGTGCCATTGAGTAAAGGCTTCTGTTTAAGGTTCTACCTTGGTCAGCGCAAGGAAGTTGCTAATCTGACATACATAACCGAATTCATCACGATTCTGCTGGTCAACCTCCGCCCTGAAAGGCGAGCGCAACTCGACAGATACACCCTGCAGCAGAAACTCCGCAGCAGAATGGAGGAGATCTTCTTGAGTCGATACTCAGCAGATAAGGTACACGTCGAGCTAACTGAGCTTTCAGAGGAAATGCATCCACTTCGGCGGGAGGACGAATTAGCACCGCTATTCCGCAAAAACGACAAGAGCAAGATATAGGCTCGCGACTTTTACCGAACTATCGAGAATCAACGTAGCTGAGTGTGATTACGGCGGTGGTTACTGCGCTACCTCAGTAACTGATAGACACGCTTCCGATTTGGGAGTAGGTTTGTCGATGGTGTCTCTGGTTGCATGGGCTCGGTGAAGAAGTCACTTGGCTCGAAGCAACTGGTGTGGACCTTCCTCGGAGCCTTGTGTCCAGTTTTCAGGGGGTTCTGTTGTGGATTGCGGACAAGCTTGCGCAACAAAATCTGGAGGTTTGCTGGTGTGATGTCCACCTGCGACTTGTTCCGATAGTGTTCTGGAGTCGAATTATGAGAGCGTGTATGTTTAGCAGTCAACGGTCGTTTTGCTGTATGCACAAACCGTTTGCAGGATATTGATTCTGGTGACGGTAGCCTTTCCATTTCAACGTTTCGAATCTTCACAGCCTGTTGCCTCTAATTCTACTGTGAGACAGCATTGCAATGACGCTCTATTTACGACATCTGCATGTCCAGATTCTCCCCGATAAAGAAATCTGCGTTGGCTGACAGTTCCTGCTCAATGGTCTATAACCGTTGCTGATGTCCCTTAGCAGCCTGTGTGAGATACTCAAAAATCTTTAGCGTTGTATTGTCAAATTCCTCTGGAAACAGTGGCTACTTCACGGCGAACCGAATCTTACTGAGCGCTATCTTTTGCACCGGGACCTTTTTGATGAGTCGAACTTCGTAGTCTCTGTTCATGTCGACCTTCCTCCCATGCCAACCTCGTTTAGAATGGGTGGTCGGCATCCTCGACCCACCCCCGACTACTTGTCTCTCTACTAATAGCCTTCGGGAATACTGCTAACGATCTTGGAGTGGATGCGCAGGAAGGTCTCAGTTTGATCAATCATAGAAATAGCTCATTCTGTCGTTTGAATTTCCGAAGCTATAGAAATTGTATGAAAAAGAAATAAGAGGCGAGCGTCGAGCAGCTGGACCTCTAAAAGAAGAATAGTATCTTCGAGCTGTGGCGCGAGCTCAAAGACTCCATCTTCAACGTACTGTTTGTGCTGCTGGACCGCAGCGAGGAGGAAGGGGAGAGCCTGTTGGGCATCATCTACGAATCTGGTTTGGATTATCTGCAGATGTTCGCATTTCCATTCAATGCTGCGGTGCTGGTGGTATGGAACGGTGGTGATACTCTCAACAACATCATGCAGTTCTTCAACATCGTAAACATCAACACCTACCTGCCCAACGTAAACTTCAGTGCCTATCTGGTGCTGGTGTACCTACTGGTGGCTGCAATCATCCTAGTCATCGTGGATATCATCTACGTCAGCTACTCCTTCAGCAAAAAGAAGTTTCGTTTTACGTGGCCGCTGGTATTACTCGGGCAAATTGTTCCGCTGTTCGTGACAGTTCTTTTCCTGCCCATCACAGAAACACTGTTCTCAATGGTCAACTGTAACCCCTCAGCATCCGATCCTTCCATCCAGGTCATGAGCAGCTACCCCAGCATTGTCTGCTTTGAAAGTTGGCACTTATTTCACTCCGTAATCACGCTGCTGTTCACGTCCATATTCGTGTTCATCTCAAGCATCGTGGCACTGGCTATGTTCGAACCACGAATGTCAACCAACAAGCTGCAAGCTCGGCAGAACTCGACTGCGCAGGTCGTTTTTATAGTCAACAAAATTATCTGTCAATTTGTGTTCAATTTTACGCCCTTCAATGGAACGGAGGTGTACACTGTCATGCTGTTTCTGCTCTCCGGTTGGCTCTACTGGGCCTACAACATTCAAGACCCTTACTACGACAAGAAGGTGAGCAAGTTCTTCAGGATCTGCAGCAGCTACTATTTTTGGACAAACCTCATGCTCATGGTCAGCCAGGTACTATACGGGTTTAACTTCAACGGTGGGCTGGTGGCGTGGTTGGGTGGCCTCCCTTTCATAGGCATCATCATCATTTTCGAGAAGAAGAGCAACATCGACAAACTATTTTCCAGTGACTTAAAATTTCGGTCGGGAGAAGACCTTGAGCTGCACTTAAAGTATGTGCTGCAGCTGGTACAGACACAGAATACAGACAAAAATTCATACATGCTACTCATAGGATACATCGAAAAACACAAGGAGGTGTGTAATGAGGAGGACTGCCCACTAAAGTCTACGAAGCGCAAGAAGGATTCCGACGTGGGCGAAATGGAGTAGAATTGTAGGCTGCTCATCAAACAACTGGACAGAATGTACCAAAACGGCATCCGAAAGTATCCGCGATCTACCAAGCTCCGCCTGTCTTATGCTTTTTTCCACCTTTAACGTACCAAAAACAAAAATCGAGCATACGAATAGTTCCTAAATGCCGAAAAGACTAATCCAACATTCGAGGAGCAGTTCATCATCTACCGCTTCAAGAAGATCATTAAGGACAACCTCGAAGATGAATAGGACGAGGAGAACAACACTGACCTCATCGAGATCATTCGGTTCGACAATCATGTGTCCCTTTGTGAGTAGGCCATGCTGCTGTCCTCAAGACTCCACAAGTAGTTTTGGACTGAGCTCCGGGAGGAAATTCCCGACCTGAAGAAGCTCAACAAGATCGGTAGCAGGATCACACAAACTGTCATCAGCGCCAAACAAAACTTCACGGAAATTCAGAAGATCAACTCGATGATTCCAGAGGTGATGCATAACTATGCAGTATACCTGATCTGCGTGCTCCAGGATGTGTACCTTGGCGCAAAGATACTCGAAAGTTCAAAGAAGCTTCAGCAGGAGAAACTCAATAATAACGGCTAGCAAGAAAAGCTAGCTGAAAATGATGTTGAGGCCTTCGAAAAAGAGAACATGGCGCTCGTGGTCGTATCTGCGAGGAGTGAAGACATCGGAAAGATTGTCAGAGTCAACCTCCTGTTCACGGAGATCAGCGGGTTCTTCAAAGAATAAATATTCGATAGGAAGATAGAAAAGCTTATGCCTGAAATCTACAGACACCACCATCCCGGCTTCATGGCTGAATGGTCCAAGCAGCAGAATGAGTCTTCGAAGTACCTAACGAGTTAGCATCAGAACTTCATCAAGCAGAAGAGCGGCTTCATCGTGCCTATAAGCTATAAGTTAGTCTTCAACCCACTGGAGGAGGTATTTATGAGCCACTTCCGTGTGGAGTGCAGCTACAAGAACTATGCGTATCTGATTAGCGATGCCAATGGAATAGTCAAGGAGGTGTCAGCTTCGGCCCACAGCTACTTCGAAATCTCAAAGGAAAAGCTGGAGTCAGAGACCCTACACATCGACACCCTCATTGAGAACGCCATCCTCGACAACAACTACTTCCTCAACGACGGGAAGGAGATGGAGTGTAACTTTAAAAACTAAACCCGCCGATACCAGATAGTTGCGCAGGAAATTACCGTGAAGATGGAGAAGATCAACGAAGACGCCAATGATTAAACAGAGCAGATGATTGAGAAGACCACTACAACCGTCGGCTATCAGTTCAGGGTGGAGAAGGTCGAGCTCAAAGAGTACACCAAGATGCGAAGCCAGCTTAAATCACTGCACATGAGCGAGCTGGAACGGGTAGATTCGGGGGTCGTCAGTCAAATCATGAAGCTATACGATGCCCCTGAAGTGGGTGATTTAGAGCGCTACAAATCTGCTGAGGCTGAATAAGTGGTCTTCATCAATTACGGCTTGAAGATCAAGACTCTGCGGCTCACCAACAACGAGCTGCACATGATTTACAACGAAGACTCCGACGACAACTATGAAAATGACTTTGAACAGTCTGATGACTAGGAGTAGGGCAGAGGTCGGTTTGACGACGAGCGTTACGTCGAGGTGGTCAAGAAGGCAATCAACACCAACCTGGAGCACACAGAGATCAGTAGCTTCAGAGTCTCCAGCTTCTTCTACATCGTGCTAGTCTTCGGTGTGATGTTCTACGAGATGGTCGCGACCAACGATATATACACCTCGATGGAAGGATATGCGAAGAATAACTTCTACCGAGCCCAGTAGTCCATCTACCTCAACGATATGGTGTCAACATCGCTGACTAGTGGACTAAATGCTAGTCAACTCGCAGCCTACGGGGATAACCTCACACAGCATACTATCAAGTTCCAGTCGTCAGCTGTGATTGGTTGCCTAATGCAGGATGGCTCGACAGTCATGAAAAACATCCAGGAAGTCATCATCTTGGTGCAAGCCAGACTCCGTTAATACTATATGAACACCAGCTCCCAGGGAGCCATCAATGTGACATACTTGAACTACCTCACCAACCTATACCCCGTGCTGATCGAGTACAAATAGTCTATGAACACTGACATGCTGCCAACGATCGTCACTATGGCAGTCATTGCATTGCTTTCGCTCGCAATAGTCTTGGCTTGGGTTTACGTCAAACTTAGAATCGAAAAGAAGCGGTTCGATATCTTAATCTGGTTCCTGGACATCCCCATCCCCCACGTGACTTACCTGTGCAGCCGCTGCGATAAATACTTGAAGAGCTTTACCGGCATGAAGTAACTTTTAAACAAAAACGCCGAATAGTAGAACTACTTCGAAGAGTACGTGGATAAAAAAGATCAGCTGGAGGAGTAGATCGAGGAGCAGCAGAAGGCTCGCAGAACCCTCGTGGCACGGCACAAAAAGAAAACCCTGCTGAGCAAGCTTGACTGCAGCTACCTGAAGTACTTCACACCGCTGTTGTACTTTTTCATATTTACCACTGCTAATAAGGCTCTACTCCGAACTAATATTTCCACATTGGAATTTCTGATAGATCAGTATGAGGACAGTATCCGCTGGGTATACAGGACCGGAGTACTCCAGATCACCCAGTCACTCGACCAACAAGGCTACGGCTTTCAGATCAACGGGATGTCATTAAGAAACATGTCACGAAACATCCAGCAATCCTACCTGAACAGCTACAGCAACGGTAACCTCAAGGGGTTCAACCTCAACGTCATGGGGTTCACAAATCAAGATTTGGCTAACTCTTACTCGTAAGTGTACTTCAATACATTGTGCATGGACGAAACTGACGCTGTTTGCTTGCAGCTGCTATCCGGCAACATCGACCAAGGAGTGCAGTCACTCACCAAGTATATCTACTCGGCGACCACTACACCTCTCGATCTGACAGACTTTTACAACGCTAACATAAAGTACATCGAACCTTCGATGCTGAGTCTCCTCGAACAAGAAAAGAGTTTCCTAGTTGATAAGTTCATGTCATCAGCCAGCCTTACAGCCATCTTTTTCTACATTTATGCAGTGGTTACGCTGCTTCTGTTCATAAGCTTGTGGCTCATGTACCTTCGAGAGCTAAACGTTGGCCTGAATCAAACTATTCAGATGCTAAACATGATTCCGCTGAAGGTGCTACCCAACAGTAACAAGGAAACTAAGAGGTTTATCCGCTGGATCATCCGCGAGAGTAACAAGAAAAAGCATGAGGAATGACGAGCTGTTGTGATACTCTATGCCTCTTACTGAACTACTGCAGTTTGTCGCTTCAGTTCCCCGTGGGGATCGGCCGATTTTGATCTGAACTTAGCAGCCATTTTTTTTATTAGATTGATTTTGGTGAAGACCGATCTTTGAGGTTTGAGGCAGGTTGAGAAGCCGTTCTGTCCCTGATGATGTTGGCGAGGTCAGCTCTCAAGTTCCCCGGGAGTTGATATTGGCAGTCAGTTTAAGAGGAGGCTGCCATCCCCCTCAGATATAATAATAATCAAGCGACCAATTTGAATAATGGAGCACTATCCTTGCGGAAGCACCGTCCTGATGAGCCAGATCGGCTGCCCTGGGCTGCAAGAGTTGCCCTTTCCTTCCTACTTCTGCCAGTATCCTCCCTATTACTGGGCAATGATGAACAACCTCAGAATGAACGAATGGGTACAGCAGGCTCAAAAGATCGGGAGCTTCCCAGAATTCAGACCCGCCGCAGGACATGTCAAAGATGAGTTTGTTGGGGAGCAGATCGCAGACTCGAACTGCTTACAGCCCTAATCAAAATAATCAACCATAACTGACCCGATCCGGAAAGAAAAATTGCCAACTGCTTTTCAAGACCTCGACGGTGAGGTCGAGTCGACCTCAGTCGACCCAAAAGCGAAGACTGTACACAAAAATGCCTTCCTTTCCTATACCTTCAACAAGGTCATCAAGTTTATCCGAACCCCACAGTCCAGCGGAGCTTTAGTTCGTCAACTGTTAAGCAATGCGGGGCTTGAAGAGAGAAAATATGTATCAGCCTTTTACAAGTACGCCACGGAAACCACCAAGAAAATATTAAACGCCGTGTCCATCCACAAAATTCGAGGGTTTTGGATGGAACCAGCTCCCAGCTAAGGCGTCGAACGGAAGATCTTCCACTCGATCTTCCGGGCCCTCTCGTGGCAATTCCTACAGAGACACTTCCCAGCGATGCTCTACGAGGACGAACGATTGACACCGATCGAAAGGGAGAAATACCTGCGCATGCGGCAATGCTTGCTCACAAACCTCAAGTCACCTGCTGAATTTACATCGTACGTGCATTTTTGAACAAACTATACTCCAATCGATTGGTTCTCTTTGGAACAGGTGAACTGTAAGACTATCGATAGAGGCTTTCGTAACATATGGATACTTCAAACAATCCATCCAGTAGCTGATTACGATTGGTATCAATAAAGTGAAGGCTGCCTCTCGCGGTTGACCAGCTCCAGCTGTATTCCGCCGGTAATGTGGCTCTCCTCACGAATGCGGTTCGCTGGATCCCTTCTGAGCGGCATCCAAAACACGTAAAGTGTGGAACCCACTGAAAGATAGAGATTGAGCACAAGAGAAACAAACGCGATGATGTAGTTTGCAGCATCATCCTTACTAGAGTTAACTGTTAGGTACTTTGGGATCGTAGCGGCAGTCGATGCTGGGTATAGATATGAATACCGCACTCTCCACGCAAGCGATGGTCTGCGACAGCATGTTCAGCAGTATCCACCAGCGCAGTTCTGGCAGAGGATTGTTGTATTGACGCACATTCTCGAGATTTACGAGTTTTTTGTGTTCCTTTCGATGGTGCAAGCTCCCCATAATCACAAACAGCAGAGCGAGCAGTAAGTTCAACCACTTAACCACCACAAGCCACAGTTCTAGGTGTGAGAGCAAATGTACGTTAGCACCGGTCATCTTCGATATAGATGCTGATGAACACGGAGATTATATACAGTGCGATGAAGACGACATAGCCGATGCGGAGCCCCAGAATCTGCCGGCGGTGGCTCTTATACATGCTCAGGAACAGCTTGTTGGTGAAGTAGAACACGATCGTGAGGAAGTAAATATTGTAGAAGAAGATCTCCAAGATGAACAGGATACGCACCTTGAAGAGCGCTGAGTGTAGGACATTAACTGAGTAGCTTATGATGGGTACGCAGCATAGTCACCAGCATCAGCAGGAACATCACGTGCTTAGACTTTAGTGGCCAGATCACCCAGCTGTCGAAGTTGAGCACCAGGTACAATTGTCCCGCGATCAGTATGGTGAAGATTGCGCTGCAGGAGAATTCGACTATCTTCCTGGCTTAATAGGAGAGGTACTAGCTGCAGAGACCCTCGTCCAGAGAACCGAAGCACGTGAACAACGTTGGATCAGACATGAATTATTATTGGATATTCCGTCACCAGATAGCTACGATGCTGTTAGCACGAATCATGAGATGGCAGTTCAGTCGACTCTTCTCCGACGACTTTCGAAAGGTGTATGCAATGCTCGGCAATAACCGTCAGGAAAATTTTGAAGTGCTGGAGAAAATGGCGAGCCTATACAATCCGTTAGTCCACAGCCAATTTCTGAATACTGAAAGGAAAGAGCGGCTTCGAAACGAGATCGAGAAGTACCGTGAGGGTCGAGGGCGTAAAGATAAAATAGCAACTATCGCTTGGACGATCATTCGGCTTGGGCTATTCGATCAATACCGTGACCTCATGAATCATTTCGCAGAACGAATAGAGCATGACGAATGGTACGTGAACTTCGATGAGGCTGTCCGAGCGATGGAGGCGTTCCATTGGCTGAAAGACGATGATCAACGAAACAGTCTGTACGAGAAAGTGGAAAGGAACGTCAATAAGACCATTTGGGAGGTCAATATGACTTACTACGAGCGACTTAGCCGCGCCTTGGTGCAGGCTAAAAGGCTTTAGTCCCCGCTGTGGGATAAATTGGAGTACCACATCCTCAACAACCTCTCGATGATTTACTCGCCCAAAACCATACTTGACACGTTTTTAAACTTCGCGATTGCAGGAAAGGGTTCCAAGGAATTCTACCACGCGCTCCAGCTCACAATCTACCAAGGTCACCTCTTCGAAAGACCCTATTTTTTACAGGGGCAAGTACAGCATGCCTACTCAAGCGAATTACTAGCCACATTGTTCAGAGTGTTCGGGCTCGCTGTCAATGGGCTTGGAATGTCTCCAACCCCTGAGTTTTCTCAGTACCTATTGAAGATTATGAGCCACTCCCAGTTCCAACTATATGAACTCGGCCACGTCACCACAATCATTCAAAATCTTCAGTACTTCGAGTACGGAGAAGAACTAGATCGTTAGGCACAAACATTGCTGCTCAGAAAGATCAAGACCATTGAAGGGTTCCTCCGGTTGGAAGACGTCATTGAATTCTATGAGAGGATGGCCTATCACAAAGTCCCAGTCCCTGAAACCATAGTTCAGGAACTAAGCCAGCTAGTGATCAGAACCATTGTTAATGGCCCTCGTCGCTTTCGATAATCGTTGGACGTTTATAGCTATCTGCTCCGAAACAACCTCACCGGAACAAAGGATTTCGAATAGCGGGTGGACCTGTGGCTGGAGAATGGCTGGCGTTATCTCAACGGCCAGGAAATTCTAGTGCTAACATCGACGATGGCATAATTGGACAAGAAACTCTTGTTCGGAGTCGAGGGACCAAAGATTGTCGAGCGATCTGCGACTTAGCCCCTGTTACCGAGTTGATTGATCAGTTCTTTGGTGAGTACTACCAAATTGGAGATAGCGTAACCTAATAAATTCGTCCTGTTGCAAAACAACAAGTTTATGAAAAAGAAAGCGGAGAACGGGGTCTGATTTAAATTCTGTGGTAGTCAACCACGTCATCCTTGGCTTGAGGCGGTAGGCTTTTGAATCAGCCTCCTGCCAGTTAAAGCCGAGAAGTTTGAGAATTATAACATCATTAATATCCACATCCGTAGCAACAGGGATGACGGTAAGGGCGTCGACTACTCAGTTCATCTTATGGATCGGCCCAAACGGGGCGCAATACGTGATGCCCTACAACTACGTCTCTGTGTGGAATGATCAATACAACCAAGCCATGCTAGCCCAGCAGCAATGCGAGAATATCAGTGCCTTAATTTCCCCCAAGGCCATTACCAATTGTGACGACGGGAGCCCCACCAACAGTTCAGGCGAAAGGTTTCTGAGCAAAGGTGTCAAATCGCGCAAGGGAAAGCAAGGATTCCGCTTGACCAAGCAACCGGTAAGAGGAATTTTAATTGAAGAAAGCAATAACACGACCGGTTGATCCCTCTGACGGCGAACAGGACAGTGAGTACGGTTCACGTTCCCTACCCCCTCGCCAAATAACCCGCCGCAAGTCTTCAAGCCAGAACCAAAACCGCAACATCATTCCCAACATTGTGCAACAAATCTTTTCGTACCTGGCAAAGGGAACAAAGTCTCGAAAGTTCTGTGAGAAGCTCTTCGCAACCCTCGAGGCACCAAAGACTGTTATTCCTTGCAGCATACAAAGATTTTATTCCTTCCAAAAAATGATCAAGGACAACATGAACCACTATGTGAATCAGTAGAGCCTCGCAACCTTCCGCAAGCCGATTGCCCAGCACTTTGAAATTTACCCAAAGGAGGAGCAGGAGTATTACATGAAGCTCACACGCATCATGATCAGCGACTTCTTAACGAGAATCAGCCCGCTGCTGACCATCCAGTCCAAGCGAATGTGCAAGAGCAAAAGATGCGAGCACCTCCGTCTGAGAAGAGTCCTGCATGAGAAGCTCCTAGAGAAGACAATCACCGATTGACCCCAGCCAAGGCTCAGCAAAGTAATGATGCTATATTACAATATGCGTTATGTATGCAGAAGCAGTAGCAGCTAAGATATCTCCACCCATGAACTGATGACCAGCTTGCTTTAAGTTGCTGCCTTTTAATAGCCTTAAATGTGTGCTCAGCCGAATGACTTGTGACCGCTGGGTGAGCATCGATTGCTCGACGCTCTACAGCTAGTTAAGGAAGTTGAGGAGGCACACTGAAGGAATGCTCCTGTAAAGTGGTTGTTTCTTTGGATAATGACTTCCCCAAGATCCCAATCATTCATTTTACGTGGACTCTTGGCATGAATTATTCAGAAGTCTGGTCGAAACTCTTTCTGGAGTTCATGGTAGCAACCCTTCACTGTGCTTGGTCGAAAGAATATGATTTCGGGACCTGAAACCACCGAAGACAGAGAAATCCAATAATCGTCAAATCGGAGGTGATGAACGCTGACATATTTGCAGTACTGCCCAATAATTACGCACTGCAGATGATCAAAGGCACATAGACTCTCGAACTATTGATATAAGATTTTATCTAACAAGCTCTTTTACGACTAAATATTTCAGCGACTGTGGTCGCTTCTCGAATCAAAAGACTCCAGAAAATAGCGGCCATTCATGTGTCCGGACATACGCGGAGTTGTCCTATCCTCGTCTTGAGAAGCCAAAGCTCCCAACATGCTTGATGTGCTCCTTCGGAGACAGCCTGCTGAGAGTCGAAAGCTCTCAACACACACCAAGCAGCCTCAGTAATCCTCCTTCAAGAGTGCTCGCCAAAAGCATAACCGAGCGTAGTTTACTTTCCTGACACAAGTACTTTGAGTGCAACAAACCCTAACATTGGAGAACGTCACCAAACAAATTCAAGGAACATGAGTTATTGGATCAGTTCGCAAGCCTGTAAGACATGCGATATTCATAGTTTGTGCCTTTGGCGCTTGCATAGAAGCCAACAAGCCTATCTGTTTGAGGCTGCATATTAAGGCTTAGAGGAAGGACAAGTGAATCTATCGGATAAAGCCCCTAAAGCGTAGGGAAATCGAACGTAATCCCAAACTACTGGTCCGTCGGGTTGTTGATTTAGATGTAGCCAATGCCATGTTTCATGTTCATATTAACCTCATAATGAGCTGCAGCGATTTCTTCCAATTTAAAGTGGGTTCTTTGACCATGAAACTGTTCAGCATAGCTCCGAATCATGTCCTTTTTGAACCTCTTTGAGATTAAGAGGTCTTTTGCAGCTGAAAAATGGACATTGCTGGGCCCATAGCTCGAAACAATGCACTCATACTCTTCGAAGCTGTTCCATGCAACCATGCAGCTCACAATGTAATCTCCCTCAGGTAATTATACCGAAATTTGAAGATTACCGGAACTTGTGTTCCCTGATTGTACGTACTGCAAGTTGCCTGCTTCTTCAACCTTCGAGATGATCAGTCTAGATTCCGAGAGTTCGTAGTTAGCGGCATTCTTGTGCTTCCTCTTGGATGGTTGATAGATGCTCAACACGTAAAGTCCCTGTTTAATCACTTTCATATCAATATAGTTCGATTTAAGCTTGCGATTCAGGGACCGGAAGGAGCTGGTGACTGCGTTTGGGGTGAGTTTGCATATTGTGACATCTCCCAGATATCTTTCGAAGTCGTCCCAAGCCATATAGAAGGAGCCATCTTGAGGATCCTGCTTGTAGTTGAGCTTATCCCGTAGTGCAGTGGTCCATTTTGGAGAAGAAAAACTCCAGTCTCCTTGCCACTAAAACTTTCCCCAAGGATTACGAACTTTTACCAAGGATTGCTTACCACCTCCAGAACTGACTTCGACCAATCTCAGTACGCTGTAACCGTGATTCTGTATCAGCCCAAGTTGCTTCGCTTCGGGCTCAGTCAGTTTCTTTAATGCTTCGGTGTCGCCGCATGCTACAATTCTCTTGGATTTAAACCCTTATTAAACAAACCGGAAGAGACCTTCTTTGTCGGAAAAACTTTGAACAAGGGGCTCCTGTCAGTGCAACTAACGCTTCCAGAGCGTTGCCTGATTCGATGCTTTGATAACTGCCGTGAAGCTTAGCCCAAGCCTTCTCGAGTAGGAGCACCCAAATTTCATTATCGTGAGGCTTGGAGAAGATTGGTTTACCGCCTTCACAGGGAAAGCGATCGTCAAGCACGATGTTTGTCCACTCTCCGTCGTTGAAGAGTTTGACCACGTACATCCCAGAGGGGTTGACGTCGAAAATGAACAACTTCGAAAGAAATTCAGGATAGTACTCGACCAACGAAGCGATGCTGCTCATGAAGTAACAGTTTCCAAGGCTGCCCTGGTTGATATGATTTGCTTTGAGGAGTCGGGAAGCCTTTTGTGACAGTTCTTTGTTGATATCGGTGGATTTCTAAAATAGAGTGTACCCCAATTTGAAGATGTCTTTAGCATGCAAGTACTCACCTTTGTGAGAGGGTGGGGCTTGAGCGTCGATAAATAATGTGTGATTTGTCAGATGCGATTGGAGAAGCGAGAGCATATCATTGCTACAAGAGGAGATTACATAATCCTCAGCTTTGGGGGCTTGTATAAGACGAGGCTTCGGTAAGAGAGCCACTGAATTCGGAACTTGTCTAAACCTCAACGGTCTGTTTTTGTTATCGTCTGCTTTTTCTACTTATGTGACTTCTTTCTCGACTTCCTTTTCAACATCCTTCTTCGCCTCCTTGGATTTATTGATTGGTGTTAGTGGCCTTGTAATCCTCTTTTTTTATTTGTCTGATGAGATTTACCTTCGCCAACGGGAGATCATCTAATCCGGTGATCTTTTGCTCGCACTTGGATGGGGCTTTTTCTCTTCACTTCTGTCCTTAGCTCGTTGTTTCTTTTATATTGGAGTCATGGCAACTGTTGGAGCCTTTGGATGCTATTAGTCGAGTTCTGGATTCTCTGAAGTTCCGAGAGGCGGCTTTGGTTTTGAGATGTTATTCTTGGAAAGTGATGGCAGAAAAAAGTGGCTTGCAGTGTCTTCCTTATCTTTTACTAGCTGTTTTAATTCCAAGTCCTTCTGCTACTTCGAAACCAATTTCAATCCTTGTTTCCTTAGAACAACTTCGGTTTCGGAGTTTAGGTTGGGTTGTCTCCGACAGACTGTAGGCCGATTTTCAATCATCTTAGCTTGGTTAGCGAAGCTGAAGGTTCTACAGCTTTAATAGTAGCTGGTTGGCACGATTGTCGCAATCATTACAGTTCGAGAGTTGCCGCCAAATGAGCCCCGCAGAATGGTTCCAAGTTTTGATTCGCGATAAGACACTTTCCCCAATGTTGGATCTGCTAGCGTCTGGATGACTTTTTCCAGTTTTTCTAGTGAAGTATCTGCGACGCGGCTTGTATGAGTATTGGCATAATCTAAGAAACCAGCTAAGTCAACGAGACAAAGTTTGCCGACTCGACGTTTTCGGCTCGTACCTTCAAGTTTCCCGCTCTCCACTTGAACGGTAAAGACGGTATGGCATCGATGTTCCCTGCTATTTTCGAGAAGGTTGGATAGACCTTTCAAAAACAAATCCTTCAGCTCTCTCGTAGATCGTACCTCCCGGAGGCTTTAATTCGCAACGGGTGACTCCTCCTGTTTACTGATTCCCTTTATCCCTTATTCTTTGGGTCTCTATTTTGTGTTAGACATAAAAAGATCGTAGGTGAATTAGTTGACTATTCCCACGAACGAGCAAGAAACTGTAAATTCCCTGCCTTTTGTTGACTCTATGATGTTGAAGACGTCAGGAAACGTCCTTGGGATGACTCCTTTGAGTAAATCAGACTCATGATCGCCGAACATGGTAAAGGTTTTGCCGCTATTAACCTGCCCATATGTAAATACTGTTCCGTTGTAGCCTTTGACTACATCCTTGACCAGGCTAAAGATTTATTGTTCATAGATGGCTGCCTGGCTACAGTTTTGTTCATAAATCGCGTCACAAATGAGTTTCTCTGAGCTGTAGGCTTCTTTTGGATTTGACAGCACAAGCTTGTTGTTAAGTGAATCCACCCTCAAAAATGTCTTTGATCCTGAGTAACAACATAGTTCTTACTCTGGGCCCTCTTCTTGTCGATACGCACGACCACTTTGATGAACTCGGACATATACCGGAGATTATTATAATAGCATAGCATCATGTCCAAATCAATGATCAGGCGCCCCCTCGATATGGTTCCTTTCCTTCAATCAAAGGCAGGCAAATCCTCGCGCATTTTATTACATCAATAAGATTTAATTTACAGAAAATGCTGAGCACTCCACCTCGTAACCCCTTCCCTGTGAGGATAAACCGCTCGGCGAGCGGTCAGCAACCTCCTCCGGTTCCTCGCATTGAGGAAGTCAAGGAGGCAATTACGGTTCAGGTGGATCAGTACCTCGAGCACACATATCACGGTCTCATCACCCGCAAGATCGACAGCCTATGCAAGCCAGAGTTCGCACCAACCAATTCGTTGCTCATCAACTATATCCGTCACATTTACGCCAAGTACGCCCTTGAGGACCCTATGCGCAAGTACGGTGACCAGCGCTTTTGGGGGACAGCCTAGACAAGGGCTCGTAGTGTTCAGAAGGATTCTCCGATGCGCTCCTTTGACACAACAAGGAGGTCGCTAGCACCAGGACTCGAAAGTCCTGGAAATCCCGAACAGACAGGGAGCCACTCACGCTATCTCACCCCCGAAAAGTCTTATGCTGAGAGCAGAGCTACTGGAAACGACAACTCCTTAATCCAGATGCCGTCAGGGATGGAACAGGTACCGATGAGAGGAAGCCTTGGACTTTCTGCTGCAGGGTCTTCCTCCCGAGCAACTGGCGCCGGTTCATTTGGTCATGCCACTGAATCAAGGGTTGAGCACGAGCGCCCTTCTGAATCAACAAAGTAGATCGATGCAGTCTTCCGCTACTGCTTTAGCTGTGAGCGCTCTGTTTTGGAGTTCAATATGCTTAACCACGAGAAGAACTGTCCAAACTTCTTGGAGTTGTACCAGAAAAGCCCAGAAGAGATCATAAGCATGCTGGAGACCAAAATCGAAAGGATGAAGGGCGAGATGGTGGAAGTTCTCAATCGCAAAGAGGAATCACGCCTAAAAGACCTCAAGAATGCTGTCGAGTCGTGGTTGGGAAGAGTCTAACAATCTCAAAAGGTGAAGGTCTTAACCTGGGAGTACGAAAAGGACTACAACCGTATTAGGGACTGCTACCGTTCATCTGAACTGATGCTATTGGAACTGTCTTACAAGCTGCGTTGGTTCATGCGCATTCGTGAGGAGCTCAAGAACAAGTTTGGCCTCTGATGACATACCTTTCGCCTTGAACTTGAATTATTATTGCTGTGACAGTTATAGGATAGGTATGGAGGGGCGCCGTCATCCGAACAAGTACCTGGACGATCGCATCTGCGAAGAGTTCCAAAACAGTCTGGAGCCCGAGAAGATCGAGAAGATCTGGCGGAGTTTCCGAGAGACAGGGAACTCAACGGAAGGTCGCATCGTCAAATCTGTACTTTACCGTCTAAGGCAGAACTTCAAGAAAGTGTTTAATAAGTTCGGCGATCGCAACGAGCAGTTCCTTGACAACCTGTTCGACAGGTTCAAATTGGATAAGAACCTATAAGGCAAATCGGACAAGGAATAAGTAGATCTGCAAGACCTTGTGATAGCACTGGCCATCCTCGCTCGCATCCCCTACGAAGAGAAACTGAAATGTACCCTCACCAGCTAATTGCAGTCATCTTTATGCTCACCGATGTTGACGAAGGTTTCTGCACTTGCTAAGATAGATGGCTGCCTCAGCATCGAATAGATTTACAAGATGATCGTCCGCATCGAGCGTAACTTTTGCAAGGAGAACTCCTACGCCAATGTCGACAGGTAACTTCGATGGGTTAACTTTAGTGCATCGCTCCTCTACGAAATTTCGATGAGGAAGGCCCAACGTACCTACCGCGAAATCATGCAATTACTACGCGGCAACAACAACGAGATGAAGCTCGACAGCAACGGGCTGATTACCTGCGACGAATATATTGAGGCACTCAAGAAAAGCGAAGAACTGTTCAAAAATGAGAAGTTTCTGCCAGCCACATTTCCGTTGAACCAAATTCTGAAGAACGTGCCGAGTGAGCTGCTGCTCCAGATCACATAACCCAGCAAGAAGGACTTTTGTGACTTCAGGAAAGATGTATACACTATCCTCAAGAACGGCAACCAGGAGTCAAATATAGTGCGTTACCCGGGGAAGGTTGAAATAGTTAAGGACCAAAAGGTCGTCGAAACGCTCCCTGCAGTGGAGAAAAAATAAAAAAATCAGGACAAGAAAATCAACCAAAAGCCAGAACAGACAAAACAGAAGAACCCTCAGCCTAAGGTAAGTCGCTTTTTAAAGCAGAACAGCCACCAAAACGAGGATAGACGAGACTATGCAGAGCAAAAGAATCAGTAGCAAACATTGGAGATGTATAAGGGCAAGGTCAAGAAGATGCGTGAGACCAAGGATGACCCGAGACTGAATATCCGCTTTGACCCTCTCATCCGCCGTTGACTCCAATACTCAATCGTTCTTTATGGCGTTTCGGGATACAAATTCGCATCAAACATTCAGGCTTTTTAACTAGATCATGGAACAATTGGTTGGTATAAGTGGAAGCTTGAGAAAGCTGCAGACCACGACATCAGTAAACACACTGAAGTGTTGTTCAGCGAGGAAGGAAGGTTAAACTGGAAATACGGGAATAGCTTCAGAGGACAGTTCACTATTAACAGACATAACATCAAGATGGGTCCCTTCATAAGCATCAAGATGTTGTTCCCACAAG
>ERZ724508.132-NODE-132-length-52888-cov-6.822781_pt1 | contig 52888 bp, 76 predicted proteins | sample MGYA00376041_ERZ724508 | MGnify/ENA primary metagenome ERZ724508 (study PRJEB28724, sample SAMN07190887) | wastewater metagenome | isolation source: effluent of sewage treatment plant in Hong Hong | place: USA: Christiansburg, Virginia | collected 2016-03-01 ...
ATGTTGCTGAGTACACCTGTTATTCGTTACTCATTTATGACGACCTAACTTTAATGTACAGTTAATCTACAAACTTGACATGGTTGTGGCAGGGCCAATGATAGCTTCTATGGCTTCACTTCACTTCGGACAACCACGCAATCGTTGCTTGCTGCGCCTACTCTATCTTCATAGCCAGTGGTGCCTGTCTGAAGTATACCACACAGTGGATCAAATACTGCGGGTTCTGTCCTATATGCTCATGATGACGACACTAACCAATTATGCACAGTCACGATTCAGCCCTTGTTTAGCAATTTCTGCAGTTCCTGGTGGCGACGTTCGTACAACTCCAGCTCCGAAAGTTGGTTGGTCTGCTGCTCCTATCTTTTGGGTGACTCCGCGACGGGTTCCTCTTCCTTCTTTGAGACCTTCTTCGGCGGCTTTGGGATGTTTTTGCAGTATTCAAGTGCTTTCTCTCGAGCATTCTTCTCGCGTTTGTCCTTCCTCTATTCATCTTCCTCATCGGCTGGCCTGCGTTATTTTATCTTTTCGCTGTTTGCAGCTTTCACTTGTTCTGCGAATTCCTGAATTAGTTGCTGAGTACCTGCATTTTATCCAACTTTTTCTTCTTCTCTTGCCATTCTTCTCCGCCAATGTTTGCTCCTAGCCCACCCAACTTTACCCACTACTTGCTAGTGTTCTTCTTATTATCGTAGGACTGTCCTCTTGTTGTGATATTCTTCGTAGTCTGTTTCATATCTACTGGCGGTTTGTTCTGCTCTTGTTTCTCAGTCGACGATGCTTTCGGTGGAGGTGGTGGAGTTGCCTGGATCTTTTTTACTTGTGGTTTGTATTCTTCCAACGGTTCGTCATCATCCATACGGAACGGATTGGCAACAAAGAATGGGCTGGATTATGGAGGTGGTTGAGATGGTTGTTCTACAGGTTTGCTGTTGCTCACTTGTTTCGTTCCTTTGTTCTGCGGTGGTGGCAGCTTTCTCCTAGGTTCCTACTTGTCCCTGCCACCTTCAGGTTCAACCCTAACGTCGGTTGAACTATGCCGCTGCATCTTGGAAGGTTCGTTATTCGAAACTGGCCGAGGTTTGAAGTTAATATTGGTCTGAACAATGACGTTCCCGATGTTGCTTCCACCAGTATCCCTCACAACATCCACGAGCCCGTCCTTGCCAAGTTGCGTAGTCTTGCCCTTGAATCGTTATAGAAAGTTCGAGCTCATAAATGATTACAACCGATGCTCAAGCATTTTAATGATTTGCAAGCGGTGGAGGCTGAAGCCAACCGCTAGATAGAACGACTGCTCAGCGACAAGAGCTTCATCAATCCGGAAAAGTTTGCAGCTAAGCTTCGCTAGTATGAAAAGAGGCAGGCAAAGCTGGATGCTGAAGCGAGTGCATCCATCCGCAATCAAATCGACAACATCAACCTTGCCAAGAAAAGCATCGATGAAGCAAGCCGTAGTATGACGGAATCAAAGGAAAAGATCGACCAAATCAACCAGCTCTGGCGACGTGATTTGAAGTTCCACGAGGCCTTCGCGTAGGTCAGAAAGGTGTACTTGTACCAACGAAACGTGGGTCAAATCATTGAACAGTTGGGGCACTTCATCAACCTGTAGTCCGAATTGAAGGACATCAAGTTACTTATTCAGGATGACGCCAACTTGGAGTAAGTGTTCTCACGCATTGTCAATCTCACTGACCTACGTGATAATGTCATGAGTAAACTCGACAGAAATTCTGGAGACCTTGCCATCATTCGAAGGTAGTTCGAGGATCTCGAGAGCATAGAACAGCAGTTCTACAAACTCGTGTACGAAAAATTTACGAATTGTCCTAAGCTCGCCAAGACTAATCCAGCACTGCTCATCAGTGTGGTGAGGATAATCGAAAAAGGTGATGGCCAACTTGCAATAAAAAACAAACCCAAGACGATGCGGGGTCGTGCCATAAATATTATCCTACAGTCTATCGACGAGCGATTTAGCAAGGAGCTGTCGGATCTCAAATAAATAACTGATCTTGTGGAACACGCCAAATTCGTTTCTCAGGATCTCGTGGAGGTGTTCGAGCGAGTTACCAAGTGCTTCCCACCAAACTATAATATCTTTGAGGTCTACCAATAGCGTTACCAAAAGAACATTCAGTAAAAGATCATGCCTCACATGGAGCTTCTCACAGAGGAAAAGCAATACGGTAATCTGCTGGCCCTGATGACGTGGATTGAAGACTACTAAGCTGTGCTATCGCGAGCGGGAGTGGCTTCCACCAGCTACATCGAACTCAAACTATAGGTGAAGAAGCTGATGCCGCTGTTCATCGATCACAACCAAAAGCTGCTGCGGGGCTACATCAACAACTGTGTTAACAAAGACCAAGAAAACTTTCATCGGGATTTCTACGAATCACTGTTGCAGAGCAAGAGCGAGTTCATCTCCAACTATCCGAGCGACATCTTCATATTCGTTAATAAGGAGGCTGAGATTATCAAGGAGCAAGTTCGTGGGGAACTCTTCATTGAATTCGTAAGGGTAAATAGTAGGTCTATGCAGTGCATTGCCGGAGAGCTGAAGTCGTTCCAATCAGAACTGGTTCATGAGATGGAGGAGGAGTACTAGAAAGTGAAGAATTGCAAGGTCGAGGATAAGATAGTTGACTACTAATACAAGCTGCTCCTGAACCTAAACAACTACTCAGAATGTCTCAAGCACGCTAATGAGGCCAAGAGCGAGTACGTTGACACCGTGGCTGAGCAGTACAAGAGCAGGGTATCCAAGATCTTCTTGAACGAGGTGCAGTCAGGTACCCGATGGAACTATTCAGCATTCAATTCCTCCATCCCCAAATTCGTGAAGCTTATCATCCGGATTGTCTTCTTGGATTTGAACCGCGAGTTCACCTATGAGCTGTTCACCTAGAAGTGGATTGAAGAAAGTAAGGGGAGGCGTATCGATCTCATAGAGACCTTACTAAAAAGTGTCAATTCAGAGCTGCAGGATATCGAGTCGCTGGTGAATAACCCGAGCAACTACCGTATGCTTGTCAAGGGCTGCTACGACTACATTGTCGAGATCTATGCTGAACAGTTAGTGTTCAGTGTGAAGACCACATATGGTATCAGTATGGCGGGGTGGGAGCCGAACCGTCTGGATCTGTAACTTGTCGGGAGGAGCTATAGCAAACGACCAAATAACCGGCGAGTGCTCACGAAACAGGTCCTTGCTGAGAACATTCTGAAGGATACAGAAATCATTGTTCGGCAGGCTGAAGAAATGAATCTACACTTGAACGAACCCTACCGGAAGAACCTTCGCGCTCGTATGGCAACTTTGCGTGAGTTATTTACTCGCTCAAAGCTCGACTTCCAAAGCCTTTTCGAGCCCTTGCTCACTGGCTTCACTGACCAAGCCGAGCATTTGCTGCGTGCAGTTATGTGTGTTCGAGAGGAACTCTAACGCTAGCTGCCGGACAAGCTAGAAGACTTCATCAACAAGAAAAAATGATTTGGTTGCTATTTAAATTAACTCAAGGTGGATGGAGCAGCAAAACAAGGTCCCACTCAACAGCCTGAACCCACAACAGATCGTGCAGATCAAACAGCAGCTGTAGAACGATGTGAATACCCTCAACCAAAGTCTCGGACAGTTCCGATTCGCGTTCCAAAAGTTCGATGAGTGTAAGGGAATCATCGCAAGCGCTGAGTCGGCCAGCCTCGATGATGAGGTGCTGCTGCCATTGTCAAACTCGTTGTTCATCCCAGGGCATCTGGACAATGAACGTAATGTACACACCACCAGTTTATGCATAGGGTCAACGGTTCTACCTGATCGAATACGGTACTGGATTCTTCGTGGAACGTAATGCCAAGCAGGCCAGCGACTTCTGTGATAGAAAGAATGCCCTGATAAAGGAGAAATCGGAGAAGCTGACGTCGGTCATCAACGAGAAGAAGATGATGCTGGAGAAGTGCAACATGACGTTGATGGCAATAATGCAACAACAACAGCAACAGCCTAAGTGATACCGACAGCATACAGTAGTAGCATTCATCGCTCCCGTATAATAAATCGATCGATGCGCATCAACGTCGAGTGCGATGCCGATACCGCAGCGAGGTACCATCGCTCTGCCAGGGAGTACATCGATGCTGAGCCCAGCGATACCATTGCAGATGTCAAGATCAAGCTCACATTAGTGTACCTCGGACTCAACACTGATGAGTTCTCCTTGATGCTCGCCAAGGGACGCCGACTGCGTGACTAATAAAAGGTTCTGGACCTCCAGAAACAGGGACCTGTGGAATTCCGTATCGCAATCAACAGCTGCAAGTGCTGCACTATCATCTGAACTGCAGCTGATGTTGTTCGTCAGTCTAACAAACTTGTGCGACCGTTGCGGGTAAACTGAAAAGGAATGAAGGTATGGCGCAGGTAAGCAACATGTTGATGAGTATTAGTTGGCTGGGAAGTATGTTGGTTGACCAGCCAGAAGTTACCTTATGAAACCCTATCAGAATTAATTGAGAGCAGATGATGCAAGATAGCAGTACCATCAGCCTTCGGGTGCACCTGAAGTACCTCAACAGAGTTGATATCACAGCAGCACGGGACGATAAGATCTAAATCCTTTCTTCGAAGTTTCCTGGTGTTGACTTCTATCAGCATGGTGAGCGGTTGGATGGTAACCGTACCTTCAGATAGTGCGGAATCGGCGAAGGCAGCCAGATCCATACCTTCGACATAGGAAGGAGTATGTTCGGCTTCGACATCTTCTTTAAGTTCCATAATGGTGATTGCATCAGGTTGAACGTGCCTCATGTATGGACGTTCCAGCGAACTGCAGAATAGCTCTCAAAGCAAATTGGTCTCGATTTCACAAGGATGAGAATGGTGTTTGCTGGCAGACAGTTGAACATGGATTACGCCTTCATGGATGAAAGCGGTATGCAGAAGGAGACGACCATATACGTGGTTCTCAAGACATAGTGATCTGCCCTTAGAATTTCAATGAAATATTGCAGTCCCGCTTCAGAGGTGAATATTAATATTGTAGCGAAATGATCGAGTAGGAGGCTACGGTGGATACCAGTGAGTCTGTTCGTGCACGAAGACGTCGAAGGAGACGTAGCGGTGGCAAACCCACAGCTTAGCAGCTGCTTCAACGAATCCAGGAGCTACTTGAGGAGAACGACCAACGTGCACTGTAGGAGGGACGGCCGACCTTTATAATTGAATTAAAAAATCCCTCCAAAAAGATTGTTATGTTTAAGCCAGGAAGCGCTGAATCATCTGAAAGGGTGCTCTCCCGAGAGTTCTTCGTGCAACTCTTCGATGCCAGAGTCGGCCTAGCTCAAGCTTTCTTGCCGGGCATCGGTGGACTACTACGACAGGATCCCAACTCTCAAAAACAACAACTGTATGTGTTGCGTATATGTAGCGCCGATGACGCTGATCGCTACGTTAAGGGACTTAAATAGCTCTCGAAGAAAGTCAGGGAAGTCGTCCAGAATAGCGAGCCGCTTTCCTATCGCGACGTCGCTAACCAGCTCATCATTGATTCGGAGCTATATCTCGCCTCGCTGGAGAAAGGCGAGCGGGAGAAGGAAGAGAAAAACATTAAGCGAAGAGTTTACGATGCTCTCAATGTACTCATCGCCTCCAAGATTCTTGTAAAGCAGGGAAAGAAGGTGATGGGCAATGTCACTGAAGGGGCCCTCACTAGCAAAGACCTCGCTGAAAAAATTGTAGCTGTTCGCTTAGTTTAGGACCGACTCGAGAAGAAGCTGCAAGCAAAATAGGCAGAGCAAGAGGAGTTGGAGCAACTTGCCAACCATGTGCAATTACACTTCGCGAGCAATCGCGCAAACGAAAGCGAGAGTTGCGTTCGAGGACCTCTGGTTGCTGCACTGGTCGGCCGCAACCACTAAATTCGGTTGTCACCTAACCACCGTCACCTATCAATTTGTTCGGACTAGCCAATCATGTTTCTAGATGAAGTAGAGGTGGCGCGTCGACTGCACATGTGATCCTGTAGTAACCGCAAAAAGCAAACTAATATTAATGGTCAGCCGCTGAGGTCTTTCTTGCTTCCCATCGACACCCGCGTAAACAGCGTACGCAGTATCTTCTATTTATCTGCTGCGTCGAGTTCGCTCACATCGACTTTGTCCTTATAGGCTTTAGTTATGCTGTTGTCGCGGCCTTGCTACTTAGCCAACCCTCCCACATGCTCCATAGCAGTCAGGAAGAACTCTTCGACTTAAGCACGCTGCTCCAGGATGGTCTCGGCGAGTTGTTTGAGAGTGCCAAACTGCCTGCACTTCGTGCTGTGCTCCTGACGGGCTTGTTCTAGCTGTCGCTGGAGATGAGCGATTTTTCCTTGACACTGTTCACGAGTTTGTTGGATAGCCTTCGACTTTGCTGCGAGTTCTTCAGCTATCATGGACTTCATGGACTCGACCTTGTCTTTGTTGGCTTTAATCTTCGCAATTTGGAGAGCTCCCACCGCTTTGTACTACTCGAGTCCCTCAAGGCTAATACTCGCGTTGATCTTCATCTCCCTGTTCCGGCGAGCTACAGTTTACCGCTCCTTCTTGATCCGCTCTAATTCCCTTTCGTATTCCAATAGCTTCTCTTTCAGCTCGAGGTTGCGAGAGAAAGCCTGCTTTTGTTCCTCAATAACATCTCGCTCAGCATCGATATGTGCGTTTTTAAGAGTATCTTTCTTGGCCAGTTCATTGCGACTACGAACATTCTCGTTTTGTTTGGTCTGCTTTTTCTCTTCGAAATTCATTGCATCATGGTGCTTGTACTGTGCCTCTGTGTAGACTTGCGTCAGCTGGTTAATCTGGTCTTTGAAGTCCTTCTCGAGCACCTCGAAGTGGTGTTACTCCTGGTAAATCCCGGTCACCTCTTCGATGCGCTTCTGCAGTTCCATCATCTCGTTCGCCCTACCGTTTTCAATGTCTACGTATGTGATGGCTAGTTACTTCGCTTCTAGCGCTCCTTCTCCAACTCAAACCGTTCCTTGTCTTGCTGATAGAGTTCTTGGATATTATCGATGTCGCCTCGATACCGATCGATCTCCGAAGCAAAACGATTGTGATCCTCTCGAAGCCGTTGCAAAATAACTTCCTCAGTTAGCGACGGATGATACATGCTACGAATGGTCCCGTTCCTTCTCGATGGTCAGCTAATAGATTTCGGCGATGCTGAATTAGGTGGGTTATACAGATCTTCGATACGTTGCTTGAATGAGCCGATCATATTCTGCAGGCGCCCCTGGTCCTGCACTGCGACAGGATCCTCATCCTCGAGCTTGAGTAAGTCAGGGATGATGTGTAACGGTTGTCTTGATTCGAAGTTCTTTTCAACCTGCTACATTTGAACTATTATCAATTAGGAGTAAAGGCAAGTTTAGAGCGATAATTCGATGTGATTCCGCCAATTAGGTCTGAAGGTCAGTGCGTACCTGATACAAATTCTCCTTCCTATTCATTATTTCTTGAGAAGAAATCTTTGCATTTATTGTGAACTTCAGAAGAAACTGTCGCCTGCTGTCTTCGGCGAGTTGAAAATACGCCACTTCTGCTAACCATTATTAACTCACAGATTGAAACACAGCGTTGTATCAGTGATGTTAGCGAGATTGGTCATGCAGCTACCTTTCAAGCTCCACCAACATGTCTTTCTGGTCGACATAAAGCAAGTTGCTCTATAAAAGTGCTTTGCCCAACAAAGGATATTGCTCAAGATTGCGTAACAAGACGAGGGTGTGGAAAGCAGCGTTTTCAGGGGATTTGTCAGGCATAAACTGCAAAACAAAGTGAGTGAGCTGTTGAGTATGATTGGCCTCCAGGAAAAGACTGGCAACTGGTACGATGAGTTCTTTCGAGTTTCTGCAAAATGCAATCGCATGGATCAATGCGATTTCCGGGTCTCCCCTCATAAGTTCCTTTAACTCTTTCATCCTTTCGAGTGTACCGACTGAATTGGGTTTGCCAGTTTTAATGATCTCAGACTATTTCTTGACCTCGGCCAACTGAATTTCTATCTGTACTTATTACTTGTTCTGATTGCGAACTTTTCCGGGATCCTTTTTGTCCGGAAGCTCTTGCATTTTTTCCTTTTGATCACCTGATTCCTACCTTGACTAATACGCCGTCTCGATATATTCCAATTCGGCAAACCTACAGTTCTTGGAGAGCAGCAACAGATTATCATTTTTACTGTGCTGAGCAACGGTGAAGATCGGACCCAATTTTTCGAAAAGGCAAACTTTCCTGAGAATTTCGCCGGTGAGAATACTAGCCACGGCTACTACACTTTTTTTCGTCGCTATCATCGCCAACGGTCGAGACTGGGATATTGCGATTTCTATTGGAAAGGTTCCTGGGCTATACAGTTCAGGATCTTCTTTCCACCCAGTCGTACGGTGGTGACGAGGACGCTACAAATGAGTCTCTGAAGGTAATTCCGACATCAACAGTGAGAGTGAGCTGCTATTCGGGGTTTTTCTAATGGTACAGAACACGATTGGTTTGCACTCCTCTCCTGGAAAGAGAGCTACAGTCCGTAGGTCGCATCCGAAGCCTTCGAAGGTTTGTATTTTATCACCCTGAAATAGATGCACGATCCCTTCGATAGTCGCTGTTTGGTTCGTATAGATTGCGAAGACACACGACCAAGAACCTTGTCTGGAATAACCAACTACCTGCCCACTCCCACATTTGATAAGATTGGAGGTCACCTTCGGTAATTCTAACACCCTCGGTTCCCTATCATTGTCCAACTGAGAGTGGTATATGCCATTAACTGTGAGGAACACAAAGCAATCCCCAATCCACCTCGCGAAGATGACTTCGTCTCGCAGATCGATCTGTTTTAGTTTGCACTTCATTGCCAAGTCATAGACCTGCACACTGTATTCGCCGTTACCAAAAGAACATAAGGCAAGTACTTCTTTGCTTGGGTGCATGGACGCAAACGAGCATTTCTCCGAAACACGCTTGCTCACCACTGAAAATTCTTTGTTCGGCAAGATTGTCACTAGTGAGCTATTATTTGTGTCCAAGAATGTCAGGAACTGCTCAGATTGCATCCCAGCCAGCTTATACCGGCAGAGTGTTTCGTTGATTCGAGAGCCAGGCAGATTTTTAAGTTCGATTACACGCACCACTTGCATCGTATAAACTTACTATTGCGGGGATTACCTCGGACTCGAAGCAGGTACTTTTCTGTTGTGTGCAATGCAGAAAATAGCAGTAAATTGGCTATTCGCCGCCCTAATAAAGTAAATAATGCGAAGCATAAACGAACTCCTGCGATTTCTGTGCCTACTCTTCTTTCTCAGGGAAGGTTGGGCGAACTCCGCTGTGCAAAGTCAAAGTGTTGTGCAAGTGATAACAACACCGCAAACCCTCGACAATTATACCTATGAACTGCAAAGTGAGTGGCCTTTGACTTGGGAGGACTGTGATTTCGAGATTAACCCCATCCAATCTCCAGTAGCGATAAGCACTCATGATCTCAGCGTTGACTGTCCTGATGAGGAGCAGATCAGTGTCTGGTTCGAGGACGCTGCAATTCCTTACCGGCTGGAGGCGAACTCACTTTCCATAAACTATCAGTATTCGATACTGCACATCACGAACAAGGCCAATGGTCAGACGACTAGCTTTCAGTCGAATTCCATTCACTTTCATATTCATGGCTAGCACGTCATTGATGGAGTACAAGGCGACATGGAAATACACATTAACTACAAACTCATCGAAGGAATCGGAACTGAGCAGGCTTTGATAGTTGCAGTGCCGGTGATGCTTAACCCAATAGTTGGTGGCAATCTCCAAAGATAGACGCCGTAAGTCGAGGAAATAACTGCTCCCGTTATCTCAAACGGAGGCTCTTCTAATGCTACTAAACCGACGAATAATAGTGGAACTTCTAACAGCAGAACCACACCAGAAGGGGAGGTACTTCGGTTAATAAGCTTATTCGATCGTGAGGAGTCTCACACTGTCAATCCTAACTCCCTATTCTCAATACTCAAAACCTCGGGATTCTATAAGTATGTCGGTTCAATGACATCACCGCCATGCATGAATGGAGTTATTTGGTTAGTAGCTGACCGTCCGGCACTAATCTCACCCTCAGATCTTACACTATGGCGGGTGCTCGTTAATCAAGGAAAGCCAAACAATCGTGAGGTAACCACTTCCCACCCGCATATAGTGCATTACCCAAACCAGTGTCTCCAGGGAGCACTAAAGCTGGCATCTCTCAAATCAGCCGTCGGTCTCTCATGTATGAGTTTCTTGCTCATGATTTTACTTCTTGTTCTATGATATTTATCGATCGAATTCAAGATCTTCCAATGAGAAAGCATCATGGAAAACCTAGTGCGACTTTATCAGCTGTCCCACTTCCCGAAGGATTTAGCGGGACAGCCTCATGGTCGGCCGCACTCCAGTCTTCCCAAGAACAACGGCTCATCCTCATCCTCCCTTCTTTGTGCATGACAGGTCCACTCCAATGTCCGACCAGGTCTTCTGATTTACTCCGAAGCCAAGCTGTTTTGACTGGGTTGTATCGGCTTTCATGTGTGCTCGTTCTCGCTTATCGGCCTCAGCCATTTGCTTCAATCGGTCCTGTTCCTTGGCTTGTTTGGCCTTTTCAGCACGCATATCTCGATGGTTCTTAACGACTGCCAGCTCGTGCTTATAATCTTCCGGTGATGTCATCTTAGCTGCAATCAGCCTTCGGTGCTCGTCAATAAACGGTGCTCCCGATAGCATCCTCGCGAGGTTATCGTCGGAGAGTTGGTACACTTCACCTTCGAGTTTATACCCTAACAGTTTGATGACCTTCTCCACACCCTTGACATTCAGCACTTTCGACTTGATAGCATTGTTAGTGGTCTTGATCGTTCGGTACTTCGGTTCCATCGGGTTTGAAACGATGCTGTATCGACTAACTTAGGTACTTTGAAATGAGCTTCTCAAAGATCGTGAGGCACTCCAGCAGCTACTCCTGCTTGTTATTGTTTTCCAGCTCAGCAAGGAGCTGCTCCATCTCCTGAGGTATGGACTCCATTTATATATAATAAGTAGCTTGTGGTGCACGCGCTTTTAGAGGCTCCGTCAGTCAGTCTGATGGTTTCTTACCGGGACAAAATATGTAAGTTCAGTTGCTTGCCTTTAGTGAGGATTCCAGGGTTATTAAACTTATTCGTATGGGGAACTTATGTGGATATCATCCTGCAGGCTACAGTAGGTATGGACCCGGCTATGGAACGATATTTCCACGGAGTTCTTATGGGCCACCACTAAAAGGTGACTTTGGGCCGTATCTACCTCACGAAGTCGCAGCAATTTCATCGGCAAGGCTCCCCGCGGCAACAGTTGGGTCTGCAACAATGGTCTCAGCAGTTCAGATGACTCCAAAACCGATAGCAGCAGCAGGACCCCAAACCATCCAACCGTTGTCCCCACCGGTGTATGCATATTCAAGGATTACCCCAGCACCAACGCCTATTATGCGTTCGCCTGTGTTATTGAGATGATAGGAGACCCAAACAACCTTCCATACCTTACAGCAACCCCACTTAACCCCAGACACATGAAAGCCTATGGAAGACCTGACCATGCATTTACATCATTTTTCGGAGAAGTAGTGAGGAGGCAAGCTCCCAACTAGCTTCTCAATGGAGTTGCTGTTAAGGCTGTATAGTTTGAACTTCTTCTCCCACTTCGGTATCGTTGAGTCGTACGGAACGTCTACCTGAAGAGGGACAGCTAGCTCCTATTTTTGCTGAGCAGCCTTGGGAATGTTTGCAACTGTTTGTTCCAGGGGTTCCTGCAAACTTCCTTCTCGCTTTAGTTTGCTCTCAACCGAGTATTGATAACCAAGGAAGATACCATGTGCTATGAATGTTGTCGTGGCTGGTCGACCAAGCATCCATCCTATCGCAAAGCCTCCCACTGTAGCAAATAGAAACTTAATTTAGACTGCAGCCATGGCTGCAGACCTAGCAAGCTTTCCATCCGTCTGGTTATTGTATTTGAATGTTTTGTTCAGCCGGTTGATCTTGGGGTAATCCATCCAGATTAGCACTCGAAGCAGTGGCGATACCTTTGCCACCTCGCCAACTTTCTATTGCTACATTATTTTTATATGGACTGCAAGTTCGTACGGGAGATCGACTTGATCGCCTATACTTTCAATCCCGATCGATCCAGCATCTTCTACCTCGTCGATAGAGATGCGCGACTTCGCATCCTCGAGGAGAACCTCCTTACTGGTATGGTGATCAGCCATTTCGAACTGCCGCCACGCTAAAAGAGGCTTGAAGTGGATAACTACATTCTGTCCTACAACCGCAAGCTTAAAGTGTTGGTGCTGACCCTCAGCTGCCGTCTGTTGATCTTCTCATTGAAGGACGGTCTCGTGTTCGTCAGCGAGACACATGGCAAGAACCCATATTACATCACCAGCGTGGCTATGAGCGAGAACGCTCCAGTACTGTTCTTTTCTGCATTGTAACAGCGTAATGTGTACTGTATCAACCTGGAAGATTGCCTGGCGACAGGGGTGATCAGCAACTTTACCAAACTGAAGATTCCCAAAGACGCCGAAGTGACCGATATCAAGTGCTTCGACAATAAGTTGGTAGCAGCTTGTAGCGATCACGTCCTTCGAATATGGAATACCAACTCTTTGTCGAATTTGAGAGGAATGAGCGTGGATGAGTCTGTTGGGGAAATAAGTGCTATCGCATTTTCAAAAGACGGTGGGAAATTCATGGCGGCGACTGATCGCGGTACTCTCTACGTTTGGGACGGGAGAACGCTTGGTTCGAACAATACCCTTATCTTATCTCAAAAGTTATCTGATAAGCGGATAGTGTCAGTGTGCTGGTTTCACTATAGCGGAGAATTTCAATCCAAGAGACTAATCGTGATGACTGCCGATGGCAACGTGCGCCTGTTTTCGTTCACTTTGGAAAAGGCATTGATGGAAGGGAAGGAGGTATTTGTGGGAAGGGCCATTGAACTATGCTCCATTTACAAAGTCAAGGCCGAACTCAACGCCTACAGTTAGGTTGGGTGCCATTCCTACAGCAATCACGTCTGCTTTAGCCCTGGACGGTTGCTGTACCTCGTGGACTACCACCCAAGCCTGTACTATCCAGTAGTTCAGCATCAGTATACCCACGCATTCGACAGTTTGGTCCCCAACAACAAAAGCGAGGTATTTTGGCAACGCGAACTATTCTTTGTGGAGGGACTGTAAATTAAGAGATTGAAGGAAGGAGTGGAGAAGAAGCTCTCACTAAATAGCGTTCTGGAATACGAAGGACTGAAGATTCTAAAATTGTAGGCACGGCCACTGACCCTGTCAACATTTAATAAAGCAAAGTTTCTGATAAACTACTACCTTGGCAATATGACGCGAGTGCTGCTGATTTACAATGTCAGCCTGCAGCAGAAGCACGATGCTATTGAGTTCTATAAGGAGTACCAGTGTAATATGGGAATCTTCCTTGGGCCGCTGGAAGCGACTGACCCATTGCTGTTCCTGCTCAACGACGATCGACAGTCAATATCGGTGATGCTGCACTGTGAAAAGGAGGATCGCTAAGAAATCATCGCCAGAACAAGCCGTCAGGAGTAGAAGGAACTCTACAAGTATCAACCAGGAGAACTCATCAACCTCAACCTTAAGATTAAAATCCAGAAGGTATACAGAACTTCACTACGAAATGGTTATGTTGTGCTGTACCGATCAGAGAACCTTCTGAGGTTCAGCCGCAATCGTCTTGAAGAGAACCAGCTGATGGACTACGAAGTACTAAACCAGCCTCAGCTGCGAATTGACTACGCAGATATCATTATCGATGTGGTTTGGTGCAGCGGGGCTGCATAGGGGCTCGGAGCAGTTGTGTGTCTCGATAAGGTCATCTTTGTGAATGGCATGCTCAAGGTGTTGCAGACCGTGCACGTTACCGGTTATGTTACACAAGGCCAATGGCAGGGCTATACCCTTTTCATCACCACCAAGATAGATCTCCAGTATGTAACACTGGACGGTCGTGCAACCCGACTATTCTCACTTGAGTCGCAAGAGGAGAAGACTACGGTATGCTTCATCCTCGTCGACAGAATAATAACAGCCGGTCGAACAAATATCCGCAAGAAGGACAAACAACAGGCAGTCGAATTCAAGACGCATTACTTTAATCTAATGGAGCCGCTGATTGCTGGATACCTCACCCATTGCGGCCTTACTTCGAATCCCTTCGATCTCGCATTGGTCCGCAAAATTACAACTTCCTTTGTACCTTACTTCAAAGTCTCTGAGAAATTCATTGGGTTGTTGAATTCTAACAAGCTCACGAACTTCTCCAATTACTTCATTGAGCTTACCTCTAAGAGTTACAGTCTAGATATACGGGTAGAGACGTTCTGTTCGGAGGTAGGTCTAAGGTATTTATTGAAGACCTTATGGCCAAAGGACAATTTTCGTGAAAAGGATTTTTGGAAGGAGAATATGTACAGACAACAAAAGTCAGTGTTGATGCTCTTATACCAGTACATCGAAGCATGCAAAAACGCAGAAGAAGCCAAACAGCCTCCATAGTCATACCTAGCTAACCTAGAGCAGAAGCTGGGGATCCCTCACCCAATGATCAACCAGATCAAAGATGAATGCAACGCTACAATTGAGTCGAAGACTAAGATTGTCATATCGGCTAACTTCGGCTAAAAGACTTTGGTGCAGAACTATCGAGACGAAATCAACGGGGAGATCGTTAATATGGCTATCGAAGCCTTCCAAATCGATTCTGTTGGGCAGTGGATTGGGTTGTTCAGCAACTTTGTGGAAGCCAAGGTCTCCTCCAAGATGGAGGAAGAGGCCAAAGATGAGTTTTTTGAAGAACCCGAAGGTGAGTTCACCGATCTGATAGCCTACTATCGGTTTGACGAAGGGAAGGGAGAAAGTGTGGAAGACTTGTCTGATTATGGGAACAATGCTATAATCGCCAACTTCTCCGACGATGTTTGGAACCCTTTGGAGGATGAGCCTCTGGAAGTTGAAGACAAGTGGGGCAAAAAATGCCCACCACAATTCTCGATTAGCGTGGCACGAAAGCATTGGGTGGAACGAACAAAGCAAGTTAACTACCGACCTTTTTCGAAGTTCACTATAGAAATATGGGTTAAGATCGCCTCACCGAATGGTGTAATATACTCTTTCGGCGACAACACTTCCTTGCAAATCACCAACGGTCGGTTGACTGCCATTATCGAGTCAAAATAGCTGCTCTTCTCCCCTATGAAAGACGAATCACTCCACAGCGAGATGACCGTACCGACACTCCGAACGGGAGTTTGGGAGCATGTCTGCCTGCTTTACGAACGTGAAATAGGAAAAGCAAACCTAATAATCAACTGTCTCCACGGTTTTGAAGCTAACTACAACACTGAGTTCGTCATCCCTTTCGGAAAGGTTCTTCGACTGGGCTCCGATACATTTGTCGGGGAGCTTACTGAGTTCCGGTTGTGGAAAAACAAACTCTCTCTCAATGAAATCAAGGATTGCTTCAGATCCCCACTTTCAATCGTTTCTGAGAAGCGCAAAAAGCTTAAGATGAAGCTAAAAGAGAAAAAATCTTCAAGTACCGAGAAGGATGCATTTGCTGGTATAAGCTTCGATCCAAGCTCTTTGCGAGGCGCCTCTCCTGAGAAATCATCCACAGCCAACCCCTTTGAGATGCCTCCTGGTCTGGATTGGGGTATCCCCATGTGATCTACCACCACTGTTAGTCTTTGGTAAAAGAGTTACGCATCATGCGCGTAAATTTTAACTTATAGTGGGTATAATTATCATGACTGGCTGGCTGTGTCTGCTGCTGTTACCATTGCTACTAACGGCAGTCGCAGTACCCTTTCGCAATAGAGGAGTAGTGCCTGGGTCACCTCTGGTGATGCATTGGACCTTCCTTAACCAGGAGCAGTTGAGGATCGATATCGAATGGAACCACAACTCGTTTGCCCCCATAATTTTGGCAAGGAATATGGTGGGCACTGACCTATGGCTATGTTCCAAAGAATCAGTGACGGAGAGCTACGAAATTACGGATCGATGGGCCTATGACCATGCTCCTCCCATTCTGGATACAGACTCAAGCCACGATGGACTCGGCACTGATGATTTGACTGACAAATCAGTGGAGGAGGATGAAAATAGAATAGTTTGCAGCTTCACTCGCAAACTAAACACGGGAGACCACAAAGATAAGTTGCTGGTGAGGGGCTAGACATACCAACTTTGCAGCTTTGTCAGCACCACACCTAACCTGCATATGCACAACAGGGACCTCTCAAACATCTTTTGCTGGTATTGGTAGATGGTGGACCACTTCGACGGATAGTTTAGGCAGGTTCCCAAATCGGTTGAACTCCCAATGTCGCACGGAATCATCATGACTGTGCTGTGGGGCCTGGTGATTGACATTTCATTGATGCTGGTGAGATACATGAAGACAACTTCGAGCTATACCAACATTCACGCGGTGCTGATGGTGCTGATCAACGGAGGAACCATTACTATGGCCTTGCTGATGCTCTTCAATCGGTCGACAATGGTGTTCTACAACTTCTCAGCAATGAGCACGGCTGCCAAAATCCATTTTCTACTTGGCTCGTCGCTGCTGCTTAGCATCATTATCCAGCATATTGGAGGAGTCATCATCAAGTACCTCAAGGAAAGTCCACGGCTCGAGGCTCAGAGGTTCCTCAAGAAGGTGTGGATACACAGGCTCGGCGGATACCTAGTCTATGGGATTGGAAAGGTACAGTTGCTGCTCGGCTGGTGGGTCTTCAAAGGTGGCTTTTCATATATTTTGGCTATTCTGCTCAGCTGGTACTTGCTGCTAATTCTCTGCAGGCTGCTTGCCGAGTACAGTTACCGCAACGGTCGATGGATGTTCTCCAGACTGATGGTTAAGCTTGGCAGTATCACTCATCTCGAACAAGAAAAAGTGAGCGGTAACCTTTCCTAGAAGAATGAACTGCTTTCAGGCATCTCCGAGCCGGCTGACTCTCTCGTTTAGCTAATCCGTAATGGACACTCTCGAGAGTATATCCGCCAGAACCATCCCAACTATCGTTATGTGTTCTTCAAGCATTTCATCTGCGATCTAAGTGACTTCAACCATCCAGGCGGCGCTTCTGTGATTGAATCTGTCATTGGCGAGGAAATCAGTAAATACCTGTACGGTGGTGCTACAATAGAAGATAACCCCACCCAGCTGCATATCCACAGCAGGTATGCGATCCGTCATCTCGAGTCGCGCACTATCAGCCGGCAGGACGACACTGTCTGTGAGATATTCGAGCAGGATTGGCAGCTGCAGCACATCACCGAACTGTCCCCCAACCTCTTCAAAATTACCTTTTACAACCAAGATTTTACGATAAAGACGAACCCCAAACAGCCAGCTAGCTACCTCGGCAAATACTTTTTGCTAACGACAGAAGGGACCACCCGTCCATACACGCTGCTATTGTCTCAACTCGACTATAATGTGGCCTATCGCACCAGGCTTTTGGAGTATTACAAACGTAAGTTCAGCGGAAGCTTTGATATGGAGCGGCAAACTTCATCTCATGAAATCAGCTTCATCATCAAACGATATCCCACTGGCAACGTCTCTCGGTCTGTTCATTTTGGAGTCAACACGATCGAGGGGCTGTTTGGGTTGGGTCTGCAACTTGAACCCGGGACCAATGTAATCATCACTGGTGGAACCGGCATCCTTCCGTTCCTTGACCTATTTGATTTGCTACTCAAAAAGGCAATCTTCATGGCAGCTTTGCGCCAATCCTCCGGCAACACAACATAATTTCCAACAGACATGATGAACATCTTCAACATTGACTATCCAAGTCTGCTTCCGAACATCAAGATACGCCTCTTCGCCTCCTTCAATTGCTCCGACGAGTTCCGCAGTTACAATTGGCTGCTCGATCTGCATCTCATTTCCAAAAAGCTAGGACTGGAGCTCTTTGAATTCAATCTGCGTATTCCCAAGCAGTCGTAGCAGCTGGAGCCCGGCCGATCATTCTTCAGCCATATCGACAAAGAATTTTGTTAGCGTAACTTCCAAAGCGGTAGCTTCAATAAGGTGTACTGCTGTGGGCCTCCGGACATGAACACATCGATTCTGGGAGTGTTCCAGCAACTCCACTACCCGCGTTCTCTGTACCGGATAATGTGACTGTCTATACACAATATCAACGGGACCTACTAATGCATTAATTGTCTCGTCAGAGGTTTATTATTCATCCTTTTGGTCTGAGGATTGGAGATCTGATGGGTCAGTGTTTTATCTTGAACTAGTGTGCGACATCAAGGCTTTTCTCGCTTCTGCCTGTGTTGGCTCACTCACGCAACTTGAATCGGTCAGCTCATCGGAGACGTAAAGGGCCCAACGCACTCTCGTCAATGCAGATAACGGTCAGCAATCCCATCGACTTCGAAACCAAAGCGAAGAATTTTGCAAAGTGTTCAGATAAATTTTAAAGTCGAATAAATTACCCCAAGACCTAAACGACGATAACCACCAGCCAAGGTGGCCGAACCGGTTAGTTCCGATGCTCGTGCGTTTCAATTTCCAGATCTCGGATATTCCTGTGGTCATTCTCATAAAAAAATTGTATTGTCAATCAGCGCCCCCAACAGCCACCATCTCCGTCTTCCCTAGAGGCTGGCAACCAACCTCCGGTATGCTTGGGGTGCATCCACCAACCGGTATTACAGTCACTCTATTTCGATGATGACATCAACAACCGGAGATAAACAGTCAGTCGATGATGATCACGTAGCCACATCTCCACAGTTGAGTTTTAGAAATCGCAACGACCGAGTGAATAACTTGACCCGAAATTCTAAATGTTCCGAATTCAGCCTCCGGAAATAAGAAACCAAATACCTCAATCAACGACGGCAATGAAAAGAAGCAAAACAGTTGGGGGATTCCGTGGAGCACATAAAAAAATAATTACTGAGGGCAGACAGAGCATCAGTCGAGAAGTATCAACTTAGGTGGAAAGCTGTTTCCAAAATAAGTGGAAGCGTTGGGACTGTTCATCAGAGACTAATGAAGTAGGGTGGTTGATTTAAGCCCCCAATTGCAGGCGTCTTCCAATGAGTCGGTGTATGGTTCCCGCCAGTCACAGAATTACAAATGGATTTCAGCCTTGCCTAATGTCTACCCGGAATACAGCAATGGGCAGAGCTGGACGAAGAACATACATCCGGCGGGTGTTGATACTAACCGTTTGATAAAATTTGGATGTGTTTTATGCTGCCGAAGATTAAGAATATCGAAGAACTTAAGAGAAAAGTAAGGCTTTCAAGCGGAAGTCGAAGGCTCCATCAGTGAAATTATTGGCGGTAGACCACACAAGGATAAACAAAAGCATCACGGAAGAATCTGGGGGGCATGAGAAGAGGAAAACATGCTGAAGTAGGGGTTCGACATCGTCGGTGGGATCGGTACGATGCACACGCCCGTGTAGACCATCATAGGCACGAAATGGACGACCCCAATGTTGCGCACGGGTCTACGAGGTGGCTCGTTGATCTTTCTTTCGAATCTCTTGATTTTCTTTCGGCGGTCTGTGACGGTACTGAAGGGCCGCCTGCATACCGGGCAGCTTGTCTGTTTCTAAGTCGCTGAAATCCAATACTTTTGCCCATCGTCCGATGCACTTAAAGCAAAAGTTATGATTGCAGCCATCAATCCGACTCTGAGTTGAACTCACTCGTACCGCGTTGGTGGGTTAGTCAAGGCAAATGGCGCATGTAACCTGTCCAGATTCCTGATGGGAGCTGACATCCATGTCCTTCATTTCGATAATGAGTTTGTTTAAATAATATTAATATTGCTGAATGGTCGGAAATGTGAGGTGAAGGCAAGGTCTCGGTTTGATCCTACGATGAGTCCACCCTATTGGGTGGCTGGAATCGAAATTCGGTAGTGGTAAACCACACTGAAAACAAATAAATCAGTCAAAGTACAGGCGAAATACTTCGTAGTCGTTGAGCGTTGTTTGCTCGGAGTCACAGGGAAAGTGTTTACGATGCGAGGAGGCCACCTCACCGTCGAACACCAAAGAATTATGCTCGAGTGTGCAGGTTACGGTGTTGTTGCTGATCCTGAAACCGTCCTTGCCCCCTACGATCGGTCCATACTCCTTATCAGTCGTCGTGGTTGGGATTTCCAATTGTAACCGTCCGATCTAACGAGTTTTTGCGTTAAACAGAAAAGAATTCGTAGAAGGCTCCTCACTACCGTAGGGCTTATCTGTAAAGCTCCCGAAGATCTCCTCGGTACGTGAGCACTTGGCCAGTAGTAGAACATTAGCTTCACCATCACAGATTTTATGGAATCTTTAATGGTTGAATGCATGCCTGCTGGCAACGAACAAAAGATAAGCAGAGCGAACTTTGGAACTCATCGCCTTACTGATTTGATTCAGCAACCAACTGATGGTGCCTGCATCGAGGAGTCGGCAGTTCAAAACAGAAACTTCTCTTAGGAGAGAAATCTCGGTTTGATGTTGGTTGACTGTTTGTTCGGATTACCCACGGTACCTCTCCAGCTAGTTCTTAAGCTTCTCCTTTTCTTGAGTTTCTCGTAGAAGGTGTCGTTTTGCACTCTCAAGTTCTGATTCTAAATTCATCACGGTGCCAGCCCACTTCCTTTCCTCCTCTCCGCTTCGTTGCCTCTCCAGATTCAGTTCTGAATGCTGCTGCCGGACCTCTTCAGTTTGGCTTTCGTTTGTCTTCTTCTTGATTTTACCAATATCGACAGGGTTGCCGCTGGCCTTGTTGCCATCCTCCAGGCAGTTGGAAAGCACCATCAATATGTTCTGTAACCCTTGCTGTTTTGTTTGGTTAACTTCCTGAATCATTCCCCGTGAGAACTGATCGATATCACTATCGAGATTGTCCAGCCTCACCAGCATCTCCTCAGTATGCTTGCGTTTAGCCTCATCAGTCAGTTACACCAACTCTATCGTCAGCTGTTCGATAGGTTTCTTTGATTTAGTTGAAACCATTTCCAGTAGCTTCAGCATCTCGTTGAATATGTTGTTGGCAGTTGTTTGATAGGCACGAGCTTCAGTGAAGTCGGCAACATCTTGCCTACGGTGGTTGAGTGACTGGATCTTCAACCGAAGCTCATGAATCCTGGCTTCAACCCTTGACATGTAATTCGTGATATTAAGTAATTGTTAAGTTGGAGCAATGAGATCTGACCTGACAACGATGTGAAATCACTGGTACTGGAGTTGGTTGGACTGGAGTATAAAGCTGCTGTTGTAAAAGAGCTGGAAGTAAGTCCATAGGTATGTCTACAGGCATGTGACATTGGTTATTGGTGTAGCATCTGTACTGTTAAAGATGCCCACGAGGGCATCCAGACCAGCTTTCCAGTTGGTCGTGTCCAAGGTGTTGTTTAGAACAGTGTAATCTCTTTGCGCTTTTTGTGTGCCCAAGTCTGTATACTGGGCACTGGTTGCAGCTGAATCGAACGCTGAGATATCGCTGTGGGTTTCATTGAGAAAGTTCAGCTGGATCCTTTTTTGGTATAGCTGCTGGCCGATTGTTAGGGTGCTATTATTGCCAACAGCATTTTAAAGTTGTGCACTGATACTAACGAGGGTGAGATTGAACTCATCCAGGGATGATAGAGAAGCAGCTGCTGCACTTTTGATCTTTTGGTTGGTCACTTCGTAGAAGTTTATGCTCGAAAGCACGCGTCGGATGAGATTTGGAACAGCACTAAGCTTATTGAAAGGGCTTACTAACTGAGGTAACGTGGCCAATCCCTCCCGTACTTATCGAAGAAGAGTGCGTAGCCATATGTTGAGTCTGCGATGTTGAGTTATCCCGTCAGGAATAGACTGACGTTCAGGCGAGTTCCCTCGTTGGTCCGAGCAAGAAAGCTTGGGTACTGGTAGATACTACTTGACTTGCTTGGAGCTGCTGAACGAAACTCGATTTCAAATTTTGCTCTGCAATTACAATTCAGGTACCCTTTCTTGGGAAGTTCAATATACTTAGCTCCGAGACCAGCAAAGTATACGCCACTGGCCGTCGATGTGTTGTCAGTGCGGTGAGACACCGAGTTACTAAGGATACCAACTGAGCGAGGACCCACAGTCGCTAAGCTTCCGGTGAGCAGCCCGATGATAAGCCCTAACAGGGCAGCTCCACCTACCACCGACCACACGATCTTCCGGATCTTTTTGCTCTTGGTCAGACAGAAGATCTTGCGGAAGAACACTCGCAACTTGTCTCGGAGGGTTTAAAAAAAGTGCTTAGCTTTTTGCTTCATAATTATAGAGCGATACATAGGGCTTGTACCTTCCCACTTCGATCTGGGATAATAGCTCAGTTGGTAGAGCGCCTGATTCGCATTCAGGAGGCCTGGGGTTCGATTCCCCATTGTTCCACTTTTTATCATACCACACGGCAAGGAACAACCTCACAGAGTATAATATAAAGTGCAGTGAGGCCCACCCGAAAGCTTTTGCTGCATGTTGCTACTCATCATCTTGTTCGTGGTTGGTGCTGTTCATTCGGAACTGGAGTACGATTCCTACAGGGTCTGGCAAGTAACTGAAGGCAACCTCAACGCACTCACCAGTAAGCATCCGCAGTTGTATCTGTTCATGCATCAACCTGGATGCAGACACAGCGAGGAGTATAAGCAAAGGTATGCGCAGCTAGCAATAAATCTTCAGGAAGCTGACAGGGCAGTGGCGACTGGTGTTGTGGACTGCAACAAGGAGTACAAGTTATGCGGGAGGCTAGGCATCACTAACTTCCCAACTCTCTTACTGTTTGAGGAGCAAAAGCACCAAGCTATAGACGAAATTGAGTTTCTTTACCAGCTGGAGTCTCAGCCTCCCGTGGATGACGAGAAGTATCAAACAAACATGTTGGTGAGATGGCTGTAACAGCCTCCCAACTACTTCCTGGCAGTTCTAGAGGAAGAGGGAATAGAAGTCCCGCACGAGGAACGCATTAAACACGATCGGGTGATGTATCTGCAACCCAGTGCCCTCTACTTCGCTCTGCTCAACCTGTCGAATCATCGGACGGGATGCTGGATCTACGAAAATGCGAAAGATGAAGCTTCGAGCTTAAAGAAGTATTCGTGTGGAAGTGGGGGAGATCCCATGGTCATTTAGGCTGCACTTTACCAATACCAGAACGGTACACTGCAGGAATACGTGTTCAAGGAGGAATACACTTCTGGAAAGAAGTTTCACAATGAATAGGTACAATGTCGGTGAACTTAGCCACTTTCCTACGATCAGATAAAGCAATTCCTGGAGAATCCCATTCAGAAGCCATCCCTGCTGATGTTCGATGCCAAGTGGTGCGAGTACTGTGAGGGAGCTGCCCGTGGAGTCTCCGATGCACTCGATATCCTTGCTGAGTAGGCAAGCGAACTAAGCTTTCGTCTTCGAAAGTTCAGGAGGTACATGGTTGACAACAACGAAATTCCGCGGGAGAAAGTAGTTATGAGACTGCCATACTTGGAGTTCTGGATTCACGGAAATAAGTATGTCTACGAAGGGAGGTTCGATGGGCTCGCCATTAGCAGTTTCATCAGAAAGATCGGCAAACCAGCTAAGACCAAACAAATGAATCCTTAGAAACCAGTGGAAGACGATAAGCCAATTCCAGCAGGTGGCTCAGAAACCCAAGAAACAGGGCTGTGATGTAAATATGTAGAGCTAGCGATGTTGTCACCCCACCCTTACTCCCGATCCTTGAAATGTGCCGATAGGCTTCGTCTGTGTTCTGTTGGTCATTTACACACCCTCGGTCTGGTCATTCAGACTGAAGTATGAACCCGCATATTCGTCAGGCTTACGATGTTTGTAGTTTCTGTACACTGTATGCCCGAGGACCATGCAAGTTAGGTGCACCGCTAGACATATCAGAATATAAAGCTTATAGACACTCTCCATCTTTCCAGCGAAGAAAGGTGGGCGTTCCAGCCTTCCTATATCACTATTAAAGTACATTCCGATCAGAGTCACGCAGGTATCGATTGATGCCACAAACGAGAATAGAAAGAACAGTAGCAACAGCCTTGAATCTTCCCTCTCCCATGCTTTGTATAGTGCCCACATGATGAGCCCGTAGATGAGAACCCAAAACAGACTGGTGACTGCACTACCAGCCACAAGCACACCCAGACAGCCGAGCATGACCTTCATGCGCAGATCCAGTGCATCGCCGTTCAAGGCAGCAGTGTTTCCTGTTGGGCCAATCATTACTGCAAAATTATAGATCACCGACTTATGGTGCGCTAGTACTGGTTGTATACAGTGCATCATTTCCAGGCAGAACTGATAGCCTGGACGGAATTTTGATACAGGTTGTGGGTTATTAGGGACTTCCCTTAGCATTGCTTCAAGCATTTCTTTTCCTCGACCGATAGGTTAAGTGTACGAAAGTCACAGCATATTTCGATACACTGATGCAGCAGACTTCGGTAAGGGCATCAGGTACGTGTTGTTGATGTCACGAAGGGTCAGCTCCTGCTCCTTTTTGCCACTCATGGAATAAATTATATATACGGCTGCCTTCACGTCAATACCCAAAATTGCGAGCAATCATGACTAGCCCTGTGTGATCAGCAGATCGAACAGTTTGCTCCTAGCTTTCTTATAGGCCCGGTTTTGTAGGCCTACGTCCTGATGTTTCTGCAGAATCTGGTTGCTACGTGCCTCCTTCTCCAGCTCCAACTTCATCAGGTTCCGCTCTTGCAGCTACTTGTAGTCGACAGTGTGGTTATTCGAGTGTGGTCTCCGAAAGCCATAGGGTTTGTCCTGTATAAGCAGAAGTTGTACAAATTTTTCATTGAGGGATTTTATGCGTTCCTGTCTCTACTCATCTAACTGTGTCAGGTTCTTCTTGAGCTTCTACAGTCGCTGGGTGATTTATTTCTTTCGCTAAGGGTTCTGTCTCCCTTAGCGAGCCATTGCTCTTGCATTCTCAATTCTCGAAATGTAGCTGCCAAGTCTTGACACAGCGGACTCTGAATCCTCCTGCCGACTGTAGAACTTCTCCCTGACCTCTTCAATTTTCTTATCGTGCTCCTTGATCCTTTCGACAGTCCTGCGTCGATGCTCATTGAGGTTGTGCTCCGCTTTTCGTAGTTTTTTGCTGATCATGTGTTGGAGCTCCTCTCCCTCTTCGTACTTCGATGTCTCTGCTTTGGGGGTGATCTTGCTTGACCCCACACCCATCCCTGAGGGAGTTTGGCTGTTAGTCTGCGTTTCGTAGAATTCCTTGCGCTTTTAGAAGTTAGTACTGAGCATTCTGCGCTCCTGCTGGATGTTGTTGCTTACCACCTTATTGAAACGTTCGGTTCGGTCCTTGAACTTGTCATGCCGAGACTTCTCGTTGAGCTACAATAACTTTTCTGTCTTCTGTTCCTTTTGCTATATTTTTTTCATCATCTCAGCGCGTTTCTGTTCAAGGTTGTCGCACATCTCATCTACGCGACGCTTCTTCTACTGCGATTTCTTCTTGCGTTGGTACAGTTGCTCCGCTTATTCTTAATTAGTCGCATCAAGCCATACATTCCAGAACTGATTTCAGTCGATCCAGCCGGTCGGGAGATTTTGGCAGCTCCTCGTGGTTCTCGAGCTCTGATTTGAGGGTTGGTTGTACTTCCAATTACTTTGCGGGTTTGCGTGGCGGGGTAGTTCTCCACAGGATCGCTCTCCCTGATGGTGCTCCTCATAATATTTTTATTTGGAAACGGCGCACTGCAGCATACCCATGCAGAAATATAAAGTATCACTCAAACCAGGTAGTCCTCGATGTGGAAGGACTTGTTTGTGAGGTTGGGAAAGGTCTTGTCCTCCCAGGCCTCTTGCCTATCCGAGTCCTTCTTTTCGAACATCGAAGATTTATGGTTATCGGTTTGGTCACCGAAACCGATAGCCCACTTGGTGCTCCTTTCCAGGTCCTTCTCTTTAAGCTTGAACTCCTTGCGGGTGTGCTTCGAAACGAATTCATCATGTGAGAGAGGTGGTCGGGTAGATTCACTCGAATCGCTAGACTCCATCTGAGGTTCGGGTTCCTCACGTTCTTGATTTTGCATATCTTTAGCAAGCTCCTCGATGTAGAGGTTATAGGTGCTAGCTCTCAACCGTTGCTTGTGGGGAAGGGATAGGATATGCTAAGATAAGAATAGATGGTACCTCACGATAGTCGCTGTACTAGATTCTACAGACCGCGCAGATCTTGCTTTTGCGTCCATGCTTTGGTTCCAACTAGAATAAGAATCACAGAAGGGATGGGAATATTCCGCTGAGGCGGAACCAAAAATGAAGTCTTACGATGGTACGGTTACTGTCGTCATACTCACTCTTTTTGAGGTTGTGAGCTTGCCTGTACTTCTCATCATACTCCGTGTAGTGACTCTGATGTTAAGTAGAAGGTTACCTCGTCACCCTAGAGAATGAAGCATGGAGTATATTCCTTACCGTCCTTATTCAGTTGTGGTAGCAAACTCCGATACTTCTTGGTGAAGCTGAATGGATTTTGGCAGTACTTATTGAATTTGGGACACATCTAGATCTAGCAGGCAAAGCGATCACGCGTGTCTGCGCTAATCGGCTTGAAGCTGAACATGTGATTGGGACACTGTCCAGAGTGGCAGATGGGAACTTCAGGGACGCGCTTGGTCTTCCTCGGTCGGGGCATGCTTTATATATAAAATATAATAATCTTATCACACACCCTCATTTAATGCAGGAAAGCGTGGCTGCGCTGAGTATTTCATGAGCTGGTGACCCGACATTTCTGCGGGTAAATTACTGAAATTTTAGTGGCAGGTTGGTGATGGTTTCGATCGGCAAACAAACGTCGTTGAGAAGTTGGAAAGCCGGACATTCGAAATGCCTGACCCTTCGATTCTCTGCAGCCACTTATAATCGGATAATAATGACGACTAAGGCAGGAACGTTGGCTGATCTCTCGGTAGTCTGGGCAAAGATCAAAGGCTATCCGTGGTGGCCGGCCACCGTCAACCTGACCCGTCTCAGCAAGGAGCAACTATTGGAGGACTCTCTTGAGAAATTCAAGGTCTACTTCGTTGGCGAGACGACACAGTACTATTCTGCAATTACCACAGTGCCGAGCTAACTGGGAACGTGTTGCGGCTGTTTCGACCATACTTCGACAAGTTCGCTCGCATAAAGAACCGTCGATTACAGGAAGCTATTCGCTAGGCGGAGTCCCTTGAATAGTAAATTTCACTGTCGAAGGGCATTAATTTGATCGACAACAATGCCGTAGGAAAGGTGAATTCAGAGAGCAGCAAAACACAACCCGACGAACCACCCAACCAACCGCAGTAGAAGTCGACAGTCAAGAAGCTGCGCTTGAATGAGCAACTGTAGGAATCGGAAAGCATGCCGTTGCTTCAACTCTCCAGCAGAAAATCGACATACAAGGAGAGCAATAACACGACAGAAGTAGCCATCAAGAGAATACCTTTTAGGAAATTTGAGGAGATTACGCTGGAAGGCAAGATTGTCGACTGCCTTAACAAAATGAATCAGGGAAGGCACTGCACGACATAGCTCTCCAGGATTGTGAACAAGGCAAAGAAGATCAGGCAGAAAGACTTGATCAACCGTTACGTAGTTTCTGGACTGAGAACTTTGGGGAAGGTTGCGGAATGGCAACAGGGACAATCCGAAGCGTATGTAAAACCAAAGTAAAGTAGGGTGCAGAGCTTCTAACCGGTTTGAATAACGTGAACCAGGAGGTGCGGCAGAAGGTCTTGAAACACCTTTCCGATACGAAACTAGTATCCGATATCGAATAGGATTCTGAAGAGCTGTCGAAGAATAACTTGACAAAGGTACTGTTCTTGTTGATTCAGCCCAATAAAAAGCTTATGGTCCGGGCCATCTACCGGATTTTGAAGATGCGGCTGCACAACCATAGCTATTCGGTGCACCGGACGACTGCCATCCGCCTCTACTAAAATTTCGAGGGATCGGAGTAGCTCTATAGCAAACGGTTTCTCCTTGCTCTTGCTCGGATTCCAGGAGGCAACTTGCAGATAGAACCCCGTGTCATCGTTGATTTCATCCGAGGTACCACCACAACCTGACGTAGAGCAGCTCAGTGCCTACTGATACTAATATTCGGAGCTAGAAGCGCTTCCACGAAAGAAATCACCTATTGTTGATGCGGGGCAGAATCAGAATCTGTTGTTAGTCTTGTTAGTCCTGGCGAAGTGGGTAGAATTCCTCTGGGAATACGGAATGTACAATCTGGCGCTTATCGCGCTTCTTCTGCAGCTTCTTCAGAAAGTCCTTCCGGTTGAAGTCTGTCATGTCAATGTAGGTTCGTTACGATTAGGTCGGGTGATGCACACTTGGCTGTTCCTCTGAAGGGTGGTGTTAGGTTTATTTCGAGGCGACCGGCATGCGATTGAGAAGACGATCTCTTGCTAAAGCAGCACTATTACTGATCTCTGTGGTCTGGGCCCTGGAGGTAATAGCCTTCTGCACTTTCTTGGGATTGTCGATTTTGGACTGCGCTGATCGTATTTTATTGATAAACTCGTACCGGATTGCATTGTTCCCCTTCTTAACAAAGCTTGATTCAAATGTTCCATCGTCTCTCTCCTCACCGTGCAGCTTCTCATAGATATAGTCGTGCTGTTTTGAAGCATTCAGCTCGTGCAGGCGGCGTTGTTCCGACAGCTGGCGAGAAAGTGCAAGCTGCTCTTTAGCCTCTGCTTGCCGGATTTTCGATAGCTCTTCTTCTCGTTTGCTCATTCTTAGTGATTTCAGAGTTGATTTGGTCTACTTCGATCTGACAATCTTTAGTTTCTTGTGTTCAAGCAGCTATGCTTCCTCCATTTCGGTTACTTCAATGGATTTGCATTGACTCTTCGAGGGACTGATAGACTCCTCCAATGATGTGTATCGACCAGATACTTTCGGACGATTGAAGCGATGAGATTCTTGTCGGTTGATTGTCTCAACTACGACGCTACCTGCAATGAATTTCTGCAGCGCTGATAGGCTCTGTGGAGGTTACTCCACAATTGGATCCGATGGAATGGAACGACTTGCATTATTGGATACCAGAGAGACCGAAACCTGTCGAGGGCTGAGAATCGGACTGGCAATGACATGCCTACTAATCTTCACGGAGGGTCTGACACTGGTGGCGATTGACATCATCATCTATGAATTCACCTTCTCGCTTTCGTCCTTCTGCCAGAAGTAAGTGGATTTATCCTCGTAAACTTTCCTTCCGAGGATGAATTTAAGATGTGTAGTTTTACAGTTCATTGGAGCCATCGGGTTGGGCGGAACACTCCCCAAGAATACACCGTTGGCCTCCGGCACGTATTGTTGCTTGATGGTTTGGCTTTTGTTGGACACCCATTTTTGATCCTTTTTGACATCTAGCTTGAGCACCTTGAGGATGGTCCTTTCGTAGGTGTCCAGAATTGATTCCTCATTCATGTTAGTCAGGCATTTGAAGTAGAAGTGCAACCTAAAGTTGTATGTTTTGAGGGCAAGCATCAGCTTTCTTTGTTTGGCGATCTGTTCGCTAGCAAACTCGAACATAAAGGCATTGCTGACTCCGTTGGTGACCTTGAACACTTTTGCGTTTGTATGAAGGATGTTGTAAATATCTCCGAGAGTATCGGTAGCAGCCTTCTCTGAAACAATGTGCGACTGATCAACTAATTCGTTCATGTATGGTGGCAGAATCGCTGTGAGGGAGTCCTACTCAACTTTGAGCCTTACATACTCCCCGTTGGTGAGTATTACCAAAGGCTGCAGTGGCAACTTCAGGAACTTACGTGTTGGAAGTGTTGCTATTGCGAAATACAGAAGTTCGTGTATCACCAGCCTGCAGCCGGTAGTATTTGTCAAGTCCTCACGAATGTATTTTAGGAACTTTAATCGGTGATGAAATGGGAGGTTACGCACCCACCGTTGAATTCGATTGGCAGCTCGCTGCCGTAGCACCTGTGAGATAACTTTGGTTTGGCTTCTCGTTTTGTATCCCCGCCACATGGACTGGATTTTTACAGCTGAAGCTACCCGTTGGAGTATGTTGGGAACGTACACACAGTAGCTTGTCTCAGGGTCTCTTCTCTTAGATCTTAACGTGAGCACATACCGAATGAAAGCCACCAATTGATGGAATTCACCTGTGACTTAATAAGCGTTGTCCTCGTAACTCTCCTCAAGCCTTGACAGCATTCTGCTACATTCAACAAATCGGTTTCTTTGTTCTTGCGTCAGCTTGCTCCACCTTCTCGTATTATAGCTCACCTGTTCGAACTTAATAATTCTCCTGCGGTTGATCTTCTTGTGCTGCTTTACCACAACGCTGTTGATGTTGCCTGCCACGATGTATCTCATCAGCCTTCTGCTAGAATTCAAGAAGGGATCGATCCTTACGAACCTGTAACCAACCACTCTCGTGACGCCCACTGAACTGAGCAGTCCTAGCTTCTTACTTCTCAGATGCTCCAACAGATACTTACTGATGATTAGTGATTTGTCGATGCCAAGGGCATGCACAGCCCGACTCCAGAAGTTGGTGCTTATTCGGAAAAGCGAAACGATGAGAGATACTTTAAGATCTATCTCTTACTGCTCGTCTTTGGGTGGTTGATGGATGCTTTCACGATTACTATGCTCCGAAATCGATATCGACGGGCTTCGGATCTACTCAACTTGCTTCAACTATTCTGCGACTATCCTTTCCTTCTGTGGTTGGTTCGTACGCTTTGTATTTCGGGCCTGCTGTAAGTATTTTTCGCGGCGACGTTTCAGTACCCTCCTAACCCAACGCTGGACTCTGATGACGGGGTTACATTTGAGCCACCTTGTACTATAAATCTTCCTTTCCAGCCAGGTCTTGGTCATGTACTCGCGAGTCCCTGTTACAGAAGACATATCAACGACTGGGTACTTCAAGTACGTCTCAATTGAGCAACTCGGGTAGATCGAATTTGGAAGCAACTCCTCTGAACGTTCCTACTCCACAACCACGTGCTAGTCGAACAGCTTCAACGCAGGCATTTGGTTGATTACGAAGTGGCGTGTACGTCCGGGTTCCTGCATGAGTGGATTTCCGAAGAGCGTGAGATACTCGAGGGTGCGTGACTGCATAACTCACTTGGCTACTTCCGTGACCATTCGAATATCGCTCAGTCTGACGAACTGATTGTCGTGGAGCAGTAGCACTCTCAGGCGTTCCAACCTGCCGAAAGAGAATTCCTTGGGCAGAGCGCTGACGGCATTCTGGCTGAGATCCAACCTCACCAGATTGCTGCATGCACTCATGAAGGTGTAGTCCTTGATGCTGACCTGCTGGTTAACGAAGATGAGTATCTTCACGGAGGCTGGGTTGCGAATCTGAGCGAATATGTTATGGCTGGGCTTCTTTTTCATTTATTATTATCCTCTCGGAACGACCCCAACTACCAACTTTGATTTGTTGCTGTTTCAAACAACGCAGCGAATCCAACCAATGGATCATAAAATAGTGTTGTGGAACCGCCGCGGATTATACTAATTGCCAATGACGAGATCTACGGGTGTAGCAGTTCAATTCGATGGGTTGGAATGCTTGAATGGGGGAGTTCGGGTAGCGCTAAGCCCCTGTGATAGTTGCTTCTTCTACTATTATTTGATAATCTTCTCACCAAAATGGGTGCATGTCTCGGAACAAAACGGCAGGTCTCCCAGGCCAAGTACGTATCTTCGTCGGCACGTACCAACTACAACCATACAGTCAAGTAGAGCTAGTGCGAATTGCTGAGCCTGATGTTCGATGACCTTGCAGCACGATCAAGTACCCACAAACTAACTCGTTAGAACTTCGAAGTATTCTTCCACCTCAGCGTACCGTCGGTTGTTATTCAGGGACTCTGGGGCGAGGAAATATTCAACAGCTTCGATTCAAGGAAGCGCTGCTAGTTGGACTTCGAAGACTTCCGGAAGGGCATAGGTATGGGCCATTTAAATACAGAACAGCTGGTCAAGGGATAGCCGGAGCAGCGCATCCACGCTCTCTTCCGCTTCTACGACATCAACAAGACCAACGGAATTTCCTATGAAGAGTTGCTAAAGATGGTAGGTTTGTTTGTCATACAGCTGTACAGTTACCCAAAGGAAGAGCTTAAGAAGGTGATTGACGATGAGAAGTTTCTCAATGCTATGAATCCTCAAGAAAGGCAGTATCACTTCGGCAAGGCAAGGATCCTCGATGATGCAAGGGAGGTTGTTGAGGAAGTCGAGGAGGAATCCTCATCGGGAAGTGATGGGTGGCGCAAGGAGAAGATGGCGAGCGATGTGCCGAAAGAAACCATCATAGTTCAGGGCTCTCCCTAGAAGAATGACAAGAAGCCGCCTTTCAAACCAATTCGTCCGCCCACCTTTAAGCAAACGGGTTCTGCACTAATGGAATCAACAGTAGTCGTGGAGGAGAATATCGGAACCAAGCGCACAAAGCGTTCGGGAAGCATCAGCTACTTCGAACCATTTCAGAAGAAGAACTTTAAGGTGAGCTCCAACATCACACTCGTAGTGAAGAAGTATGCCACGTTCCTGTTCAAGGAGTTCAAGCTGGACAAGGACAGGGACGAGTTGTCGGAACAGCAGTTCATGACGCTTGTTGAGAAGCACAAAAAACTCTTCACGTCATACTTTGAGGGATTTCATAATTATGTCTGGGAGGTCAATGGACAGGAAATTCCGCTGAGCAAACTGCAGGACTGCTGGATCGAGGGAAGCTGCGAAATGGTTAATTTTGCTACTTCAACTGCAACTGAGAGATTTGTGAGATTCGTTCGAACAACTCTGTTCGTATATGAACGCGGGTCAGATTCACTGCCGTTGGAGATTAAGAATCTATAGGGATTGCTTGTTGAGGAGTTCAATCGTGGCTGTGGGGAGAGATCAAGAGGGTTCATTATCAAACATCGGGATGGACTCTACCCTGAAAAAGCGTTCCTCTTCGAAAGCTAGTACGAGCAGGAGGAATGGCTGCGCCACTTGAAGCACTTCCGAAAGTAATATATCGATAGACTCAGCAACTCAATCTACGACTTCTACCAACTGCAATAGAAGATTGGTGCAGGAAACTTTTCCGTAGTTTATAGGGGTGTGTAGAAACTGACGAAGAACCCTGTTGCAGTCAAGGTTATCGAAAAGTTCAAGCTAACCGAAGCAGAGAACGAAGTCATCAAAAAGTAATGTTCGATTCTTGAGCTGTGCCACCACCCATGCATCATCAAATACAAGCAGAAAATTGAATCGAAGACTCATATCTTCATTGTCACGGAGCATATGAGCCAGGGTGGGCTCTACGAATACGTCCGCCACAAGGGATTCCTCGAGGAGTATGAAGCTTCCCTCATCATGAAACAGCTTATCGATACAGTGCTCTACCTCAATTCGCTCAGTCTTATCCACCGGGATTTGAAGGCTGAAAATATCATGGTAGTTCCCAGGCTCATACAGATCAAACTCAACAAAGACAAGTCAATGGTCGAGCGAGTGAAGATTATTGACTTCGGCTTCGCAATTTTCCAGGAGATGCTGAAGAATATGAATATACGGGAAAAGTTTGCCGGAACTCCTGGCTATCTCGCTCCGTAAATACTCCAACTGACCGACTACGACGAAACAGCCGACAACTTCAGCCTTGGTGTGATCCTCTACTTCATGCTTTCCGGAATATTACCCTTTCACAGCCTCATTCAAGAAGAAGTCGTCACACTCACTTTACGCTGCGACATCTCACTATGCAACAACCACTGGAGCAATGTTTCGAAGAATGTACAAGCTAACTTATTTAGGGAAAGGATCTGTTGAGTAGACTTTTGTGCCCAAAATAGGAGCGCATCACTCTCGAAGATGCCATCAAGCACCCTTGGATCGTCGAAAGGGACGAACTACTGCCGCTGGTTGGTAAAAATACTCGGAAACAGCGGAAATTGTGACATTGATTTGGTGAGCTACGCGAAGCCCACCTTGCACTGTTTCCTACATCACAATATATTTGTTGCTGAGTATCACAGCTTGAGTCGGGATAGCCTCATCCTCTTCTCTATTTCGGCTGGACAGATGAATACTCGGGAGGGCTGGAAGTCCCTTTGGTAGCTTGTTGCTGAATAAGACTAGGATCGTACGTTTGTGCAGAGTATCAAGTACTTCAGGAGTAAGCTTACTCGAAGGTTGAGTTTTAAGGTTGTAGTGATCCAAGCGGGGCATTTTGAAGTCGTTTCTGTAAGACGAGTTGGCCATAAACTTCAAAGAATTGCTTTTGAGCACTCTCGAGTTCTCTGGTTTGTTTGGAGGAGATTGTAGCCCCTTGAATGCTCGGTTGTAGCTGCTGACTGCTATTCCGGGAATTCCGGAAGGAAATATTGAGTTCTCAGTAGGTCCCTATCCTTACAATCAATGGTACGAATGTGACGGTTGGAGAGGCTTTTGCAATGTAGTTTTAACGGTAAGTCGTTAGACCTAACAGAGGACCTCCAACGCGAAGATTGTTACTGATGGTGAACTTGCTTTCTATTTCTCCTGTTTTCTTTGGGAATTAGTTCTGGTACACCGAGTTACCCACGACCTTGGCTGGACTGAGCCGTTAGACGGGTAATTGAACAGGACAGTTGGCAATTTTGTTAGGCATCCTAAAATCTATGTATTGGCATGCTGCATTACCTCTTCTATACATTGAGTTCGGCATCTTGGTTTCGAACTTCAGTGGATGGAGCATGCATACGTGTCGACCGCAGGTGCATACACTGCACAGACACTCGTTCTTGAGATGCTGATTCCAGTCATCTTGATTGTCGAGGGTTTTCTTTATGACGGTACGCACCAAAGTGGATTCCTAAGGGTTGACAGGGACACTGCTATCGTTTAACGCGTCCTCATCAACCGTAAACTTGACTGTCGTGGTATTACCCAAGATTTTGGTATGCATAGCCTATTCTTTTTATTGAGCAATGAGATTGTACAGGAGGTGCGCGATTTTCGTAATTGCACAAAATCACGACAGAATTTCAGCGCATGTCATACTGAACGGATTATCTGGGTATGTTATTCTGCTGTGACGACCTTCAACCGATATTTCAATAGATATCATCAGTGGATGGACGTCAAAAAATCTCTTGTTTGGCTGCTGTTACTTACTGCACTCGGGTACATGTCCTTGCGAGTGCTATTTATGCCTGGCTACGTTAGCATATTGCGCTATGGAACAGACGACATCACTATCACCAGGGACTAGTTCAACATTCCCCATGTGAAAGCACCAAACCGCAACGCAGCGTACTACGGTGTGGGTTACGCTACCGCCGAAGACCGACTGTTTCAAATGCACATGAAAAAGATGATCTCTCAAGGTCGTCTATCTTAGATGTTCGGTGAGCGCAGTCTCGTGGTGGACAAGATATTCAGAACTTTGGGACTCGGGTATTGGGCCAATGAAGCTGACAAACGGGTACATTCTCGCATGACATAGTTCAAAGTCGAAGATCCTATTCACTATGCTGCTTACGAAGCCTTTTCTCAGGGCATTAACGACTACGTCCAGAACCGAGCAATACTTTCAATCGAATTTTATCTGATCTGGTCAGATTTTGAGAGCTGGCGACCAATGGACTGCATTTCAGTGAACAGCTTGCTCACTTATAGCCAGGCCATGGATCTAGGAGGAGAGTTTATTCGAGGTTACCTTTCTTCAAACTACACTATGGCTCAAATTGATGAGCTCCTATCATTCAAAGAGGAGCATGTCTTGGACCCTCTTGCTGTGATTTTCAACGACGAGGAGCTGAAGGCAGCAGGCTACTTTTAAGAGTACAAGAGCACCAATCGCACCATCGCAAATATTCAACCGGAGCATATAGACAAACTTTTAGACGTGGGGTCTGTCGAATTCGCAAACACCATGGAAGCAAGTGCGAGTAACAGCTGGGTTATTAGTGGGAACCTGACCAAATCTGGTAAGCCAATTCTTGCCAACGATCCTCATCTTGAGGTGACCATTCCTTCCGAGTGGTATCAGTTCGCCATGGAGTATGTTTCTGCCAATGGTAAGGTCAGGACGTATAAGGGTGCTGCAATAACTGGAGGACTCAACAGTATTATTGGTCGCACTCACTATATCGCTTGGGGCTGCACCAATGTCTATACAGACACTATTGATCTCTACAAAGAACAGCTCGATGAGACAAAGACCCACTACCTATTCGACGGCGTGATGAGAAAACTGAAGATTCGGAATGAAATAATAAAGGTGAAAGGGCAGCCAGATGTTGAATTCGAGCTAAAATTTACCCATAGGGGGCCGCTATTACCCTACGTCAACTTCTGGACGCACGTGTATTAGGTTAAAGAACCTATTTCCATGGCCTGGACTAATTTCCATTCAAGCTATCGGTTCTCAGCTGAAGTAATGGAAATCTTCGAAATCGATACCTTCGAAGAACTTAAGTAAGCCCTTTCGACGAACTTCAACGATGCTCCATCAATCAACTTAGTGTTCATCACAAACGACGGGCATATTGGTTTGCAGGTTATTGGGCAATACCCTATCGCTCCTTACCAGTAAGAGATGGGTGGATTCGTCAAGGATGGTACCACCAGCAAATACGACTGGGTGGGAATGCTCAGGGGGAAAGATCGACTGCAAATCACCGATCCAGCAAAAGGGTATATAGTAACTGCCAACAATCGGCTTGCGTCGAAGAATTTCAGGGGAGGCAGGTATGCCAGTAATTGGTTAATCACAGCTCGGGCTATCCGTATTTCAGAGATGATTCAGCACAAAATTGACAATGGACACAAATTAACGATTGAGGATAGCAAACAGATTCAGCTGGATACTGTGGATGTCTTCTGTCGGAAAGTGGCATCACATCTGACCCTCTTAGATCCTGAGTTCAAGCGACTGTTGGACGGTTGGGACTGCAATTTCAAACACACCAGCCACGAAGCATCAATCTACTCAATGTTCATATACCTACTGCAAAAGAAACTGAAGCCAGCGAGTGTACCAATTGAAGGGCACCATTTCTTCAACCACTTTACGTATAAACACATTCTAAAGACCACCACTGATGATGTAGACAATGCGACAGTTATTCGCCAAACCTTAAAGGATACCAAAAAGAAACTTGAGGAGTGGTTTATGAGCAGCAATGAGAGCAGCTGGGTTTGGGGGAAGCTTCATACCGATTATATGGAGCATCGACCGTTTAGCCGTTCGCCATTTGCGAGGGTCTTTGAAAGGATATCCCCAGGCAGAGGCAACGAAAATACACCCAACGTTGGCCTCATGAGAAAGTTACCTGAAGGCGATTGGAGTGCCAACCATCGGGCTGGCATTCGCACTATCCTAACCTTTGAGGAGGGGAAGTCAGAATGGATCATAGACTCGGGCTCGAGCGAGAACATCTTTTCGAGTAAGCACTATAGTTACCTAGACTTCTACGACGATCAGTTCAAGCTGTTCCAGAACGACAAGTACATTCCCTTCGATAGTCTGCCCAAACAGAAAGGTTCCGCCGAACTATGATTGACGCGTAAAACAGTAAAAGTGGGGTAGATCATTGCCTTATTTTGTCTGTTTGTATCCGGAGCTGCTGTTGTAGCTTATCTCGGACTGCAAGCAGTTATTAAAGCGATAATTTGGCGCATGGAAACAACGGCATGACCTGCTCAGTAGAGTGGTGAGTTGAGTTCTTAAGCAGCAGAAACACATGATTCTCAACTGAGAATGGATATACGATCTGTGTGTGGCTGGATGGGTACCTCATTGACGAATACGTTGAGTATGCTATCCGTGCCGATGAGTTACTCCTTGCTGGATAGCAAGGTGCTTGTTTGTACTGTTAGCAGAAATTGTTGGTGCATCATCAGTGAGTACCCCCTGACTCTCCGGAGAGCAACAGTTCCCAGCAGAATGGCGGCCAGCATGAATAAGCTATTGCTGATAAGCAGTGCTATAGTTACCAACACCACAGCCGAGCCATACCAGATCCGACTGATTGGAATAGTGACATTGATGGTGACGACTCCGTAACTATCTTGAAAGCTTAAGTGAGAAGTCATAAAATTATCATTTGAAGAGATGCTCGAATGTCCGAGTAAAGGTTTTGAGGAAGTGTGAATCGGACAGAAATTTTATGTGCCCTGTTCGACCTACGAAGCTGTCGATGTTGCTGCATTACTCATGGGCTGTTACCGCTATTCAATCTGGAAGACTACGTCGATTCGTGAAAGGTTCTGAATGGACTTGGGTAGGATATTGTCCACCATCTTGCACACGATTGCAGCGCTAAGTTATTAGGAATCGCTACGTTTGATCGTGGCGAACAGCCCTGGAAATAACCTCCTGGGACTTCTCTACTCTAGCTGACTCATGTGATACGAAACCATCCTGGTAACTCGAAACCAAAGCAACATTCCTAAAGTGCCTCAGAGAATTTTCTTGGGAAAGTCGATACAGAAACGATTTGGAAGGGTCTTCAGTGTCAATCATCATGAGTTGTCGTATGCTGTCGCACTTCTCCCAGGTGTTGAGATACCATAGGCCAGCTTCAATGACCTTCGAACAGTTATTGAGGTACCCCAAGTGTGGAGTTGATAGTGAGACATAGGAATGCATACACGGCCAAAACCTCTCTAAGTGCTTCAAAGCAGTTCTGATGATAACCCCACCCATGGAGTGACCAATGAATGACAGGCGGTACCTCTGTGAAGTCAGTCTGTTGTTTAGAAACTAGCTGACCTAGACTGCTAGTCGATTGCCTAAGGTTTCGAGGTTGAGGTTGGTTCTTCCTTCATTTACCACGCTCAGGAGCACTTCTGTTGGTTCATCTCGAGCTAACAGGTAGTTCTTAACTAAAGCAAAATCCTTGTGGCTTGCCTGAAAGCCGTGCACTAGAACAAATACGTGCAATTGAGGGGGAGGCTTCAGTATATGCATACTCTTGGAGAACGGCTGCGTGATGTTGTACACCTCCTCGAATAGCTTAACTGCCTTGGGTTGCTGTGGGAAGTAGTTGATGTTCTCAATTCTGAACTCCTCCTACCAAAGTTCGCTGTAGTCCTTTCCACGCTCCTTTTCGGCTTGGACAATGTTGTTGCTGCCGTAGTCATGGTAGCGAGCAACTGTCCAATCAGTATTCTTGATGTTGTGGCTGAACACATTGGTCTTCAGCCGCTCTGTTACACGAGTTCTATAGCGTTTCCAGTAGAAGTTGGCCACCTTGACTGATCGTTGCAATAGAAGCTCGACATATCGATTCCAGAAGTCGTAGCAGATGCCCTTGAGGATTGTGAAGTCCTGTAAAATACCTTCGATAATAGAGTTGACTGCCTAAGTTGTGAAGGAAGGTGTCTTGGAATTCGCCAGCCAATCAATGTCATTCTCAAGTTTTACGTTCTGGGTGAACTTGAGTCTGCGTTGTTCGGGTTCATGACAGGATCGAAGCACCGTCGCGAAATTCTCCTGTAAAGCGACAAACTATTCCTCTATTCTCCCTCGGTAATAGCTATAGAACTTGCGGATCTTGACCTTTTGAACTGAATAAGTCGGTTGCTTACAGCCTTGAGTAATGGCATCGATATACGACCAAAAGTCGTAGTAGTCTGTAGGTTGGTCATCCTCCTGCTTCACAAACCGAAATTCCAGGATCGTTGAGTGGAAGCTAGCTTTGACCATACATCCCTCGAACTCATCAAAAGCTATCGGTAGGAAGTCGGCCAGCTTGTTCGGTCGCCTTATCCTTGCTTCAAACACTCCGTAGATTTCGAAGACAGACTTATCCTGCATCGACCGGTAAGTACAGTTTCGACGTAGTCAGGGCAGAATAGCAGTTCAATTATGCAGAACACCTCCAGCTCGTCCAACCGATCCACAGGCACGTACGAGCGGAATAGGCAAGCTTCGTCGAACAGATATTCATCGGGATCGTACGACACTAGCATCGCGCGAGTATAGTAGCCCTGACTCTCCGCATCGATGAACGAATCGTATGTACGTGGTTCGTTCTTTGCCTTGACTATGCTATACGGATGAGCGAATTGACGCTGAATTAACCAATGATGAACCTATTCCTTCTCGCCAACATAGAATAGAAACGTGCGGATCTTCACAAGTCCTTGATTGCGAAATAGAACAGTAGAGAGGCTATGCAGATGCACCAATAGGTCCAGCTCAGCTCGATAGGTCATCGCGGTGCTTTTAAATTAACTACTGCGAGTAGCGACTGATAAACACTTTTGCAGTGTCGAATGGACGAGCCCAGACTAAAGTACAAGAAACTCGGCAAACTCGGTGAGGGCACCTATGGGACGGTCTACAAAGCACAGGATCCCACCACTGGCACTGTGGTGGCACTCAAGAAGATGAAGATTGGTGAGCATGAGGAAGGCACACCTGTAACTGCACTGCGAGAGATCGCCATACTTCAAACGCTAAACCATCCCGGCATAGTGAAGTAACTTGAATACGATGTTTAGGCTCATTCAAGTCATCTACGAGACCGAACCCAGCAAGTCTAAATTGTACATGGTTCTGGAGTTCATTCCAGAAACACTTGGACAATATATTCTTCGATGCCGACCTATCTCACCGTATGTTGTGCGTGTACCAATACCTATCATAAAGAGCTTCGTATACCAGCTGCTCAAGATTGAGGAGTACCTGATATCAAGGGCAGTCATACACCGGGATCTCAAGCCCAGCAATATTCTGGTCACTTCGGATGGGAGAATCAAACTATGTGATTTCGGACTAGCAAAAAGGTTCGAGCTACCGATGTGTGATATGACACCTCGCATTGGCACACTTTGGTATCGAGCGCCGGAGATACTGTTCGGGGATCGCCGCTATACGGTAGCAGCAGAGATGTGGGCAATCGGCTGTATTATGGCTGAAGTCGCCGAAGGACACCCACTCTTTCGGAATTCTTCTGAAATTGGGCAATTATTCGATATCTTCAATGCACTGGGAACACCAACTCCGAAGTAGTATCCCGAACTGTCAGCACTGGAGAACTTCACACCCAACTTCCCACACTTCAAACCAAGAGGCATCCAAACCGAGTTCCTCGATACCCTAGGCATCGATTTTCTATTTGGGTTATTAACACTTAACCCTAACCAGCGTATGACAGTCAGAGAGGCACTGAACCACCCATACCTGGACGGCTGTTCCTGACGAATTAATTAACTAAATCATTCATGAAGCCCGGCACAAATAGGTTCACAATTGGCAAGTACCTCCGAAAGGCCAAGGGACTTAGGAAGCGGGATCCCACCGCTCACCTTATCGATCCGCCCAAGGAGCTGCAGCTGTACATCGATGATTTGAAGAGTAAAGGAGTGCAGATCAAGGATCTTGCAGTGGCCGAATTTCGAACGAGGAACGGGCTACCCTACATTGGATTGGTAGCTACGTAGTTGTTCCCAAGCAATAAGATATTCATCAGGGTGCCGGTCGATTGCTTGCTGAACACTCGCAAAGCATTTCATAGCCCTTTGAAAAAGTTCTTTGAAGAGAACCCACAGTACTTCAGCAAAGAGCTGCACAGCAACTGGGAGGATCATATCCTGCTGGCATACCTCTTGTACGAATTTGGGCAGGGAGAGAAATCCGAATGGAAGCACCTGATTGCCAACCTCCCGCGCGAAATCGACTATATTGCTTTCTGGAAGGAGGAAGAGTTTGGCATGCTGGAGGACCCCATTATCGTCAAGATGGCTCATGCCGAAAGGCTGAAGTACGAGAACGAGACAAAGGAATTGTTGCAGATCGCCAGCCGCTATCCGGATCTCTTCCCAGCGAAGCTCTTGCAAGAAGAGAACATCAGATGGATCCACATACACCTGGTCACCCGTTGTTTTGGAAAATACTTCGAGTATACCACAATGGTGCCGTTCGCAGAGTTACTCAATCACGAGTGTAGCGATGTGTACTACACCATGTTCTACAAGGAAGACAACCCGAACACCTAAGGCTAGGAATTCTACGAGGAGAAGGTACTGACGCCATAACAGTTGGATGATTTGGACAGCAGCGATGGCACATACAACAGTGAGTAGTATGACGATGATGAGAATAACTGGGCATAGGTCGATTTAAAGCAAGCTGAAGTGGAATCACAACCCTAGACACAACCCGCCGAGGAGGACTAGATAATTAAGTCAATACGGGATACTCGCAACCAACTCTACAACTGCGTAAATTTCGGCGATAACGTGAGCCTTGGCTTTCTGCTGGAGACCTACGAAGCATTGGAAACCCTGCGAACCGCCAAGGTGAGCCCATCACTGAAGAAGATCGAGATAAGCCGGATTCAGGGCAGCAACAGCATATACATCAACCTTGCCAAATGGTTTCATAGCCGAGCAAAGACAAATGCTTACACATCAGTTTTTGCTCAAAGGAAGGCCAAAGAGCAGTAACCATAGCGAATAGTGCTACCGGACAAGCAATACTACCCGGAGGAGTGGTCTACCGATAAATTCGACGAATTTCTAATGCTGTGTAGCACCAAGGACCAATTTGAGGCGGGTTCTCAAGTATTTTTCTGCTATGGTCGGCTCAGTAATCGCTTGTTGTTGATGCGCTACGGTATTGCAATCGAGCACAATAAGTACAATCACCTTTTCCTGCGATTGGATATGAAAGAGTATTCCAAGGGCTACACAGCATACCCTCAAGTATTGCACGACCTGAAACTCTCACGTATGGTCAAGATCAAAGTGAAACGGACCAAAATGTGCGTAGAGCTGCTCGCCTTCCTACGGGGCTTGAAGTGGAAGCTACACGATAACGTCGAAGGGATCTTTTACGTTCTGAAAGTAACGCGGGAGATGGAAGTGTTACGTTAGGCGATTCAAATTTATGAGAGAGAGCTCGGTAGGTTCGGGCGTCGCCTCGAATAAAACTAAAAATTGCTTGAGGACCCGAAATTGGGTTATCACGAATATTTCGCGACGGTGTATCGTCTGGAGAAGCAAAGAATCTTAGCACAGCAGGTGCGGCTGGCGCGGGTGACCATCGCAATACTACAACGTATGTCGGAGAAACAGCTGGAGTTGCCTGCAGCGATGCTGCGAGTGCACGAACTCGAAGATGCGGAGTAGATGCAGCGCCACCGGCTCATGATGCGCAACTACTTCGACGTATTCTTCAAATGAAGTTTAAAAGGCGAAGATTTATTGATTAATAAAATATCTTATCATGGCTTCGAAGGGTGCAGTCACCAGCGCGCCTCCCAAGGCATCCGGCTTCAACGCCAAGGACTACGTCAGAGTCGGAGTTAACGAGGAGGAGATTAACGACATCAAGCTTGCCTTTGATCTCTTCGACACTGATGGTGGAGGAGCCATCGACCCACGAGGTAAGTATCGAGCCATTTAGAGCTCAAGACCGCCATGGCCTCATTGGGTATTGAAGCCAAGAACCCGGCTATCTACCAAATGATCGCTGACCTCGACAAGGATGGCAGTGGACAAATCGATTTCGAGGAATTCGTGGCCATGATGACCACCAAGCCCTCTGAAAATGAAAGCCGTGAGGACATCCACAAGGTGTTCCTTCTGTTTGATGATGAGAAGTCAGGTACGGCCTTCTGTTAGCTCAGGCTTCATCTCCATCAGGAACCTTCGCAAGATTGCCAAGGATCTTGGAGAATTGCACGATGACAACGAGCTGCAAGACATGATCGAGCGAGCTGATTTCGACCTGGACGGTCTGGTTTCCGAGGAGGAGTTCTACAACATCCTCACCAAGAAGACCTTCTCATGATGGCCGCCCTTATAGCCCGTGGATATGTTATGCAGGATACGCCATACTCAAGGCGCCTCCGAGGATATAACAAATGAACTGGCTGGTTTGTGCCAGCAGAGATATGTCCGAGCCTTTGTGCACTATCAGTCAAAGCTGCGGTTACGCTTCAGCAGGCAGAGTATGTTCGCCTTATTGACAGTCTGGTACGAGCAGAACTCCTCATAGACCACCTCCTGTTCACAGTTTCGAACGCGGGCTGGCAGCTCGAACGACAAGGGAAGGATGAAGTAGGTAGAGCAGTATTGGATGGTCGGCAGAAGGTCAGCCAGGGAAAACCCAAACGAATACTGCAGAAACTCGCTGAACATGTCGTTGAGCCAGTTCTTTGGATCGAAGAGGTACTTACTGCTTCGTGGAAAGCTCTCCAGAACCTCCTCGACACGAAAAAGCTGTACACGCAGCCCTAGCAGAACATACATGAAGGATGCCACCAATGCCCGCGACTTGTATTGCAGAGTATGGCAATCCAGTAGGGCGAAGTCGAGCAGCTGCACCAGCCAGCGATAATTATAATAGGACTGGGTTAGGCTACAGGTACCTTCTAGTCGCTGTTCTTGAACTGCATTAGTTCCATCAACTCCGGTTGCGGTAGCTGCTCATTTTCCTTTAGTAGGTAGGCATCCCACTGTACGGTCACCCGATTGCACCACGTGTTCAGATTCGGAGGGTTCACTAGCCATTGTAGCTTTCGAAGAAGTTCAAGCTCGAATTCACAAAGATCATCTTCGGAAAACTTTCCTCCAGTAGTCTCGGCAAAGCTTGCGATGGATGGCCTCAACTGCTACTATAGTTTAGCAGCGATATACAAGGCGGTGATACCGACTAATTGAAGCTTCGCGACTGGAAAATTCGGAGACAGGCACAAAAACCTATCGACCATGCTTACAGCGATGTGCAGAGTATCCCGTTTACCACTGTAGTCAGCCAGTACTTCCATCATCCAGTTAACCAACACTGCGCGCTTGGTCCAATTGATGAACTGATGACGCTTGTCTAAGTAGCAGTTGAAATGGGGGAGCGAAATGTAGTCGTTTTCGCGTTGAATAAGGTAGTGCAGCATTTCCACTTCGAATTGCATCTTGAGGTCTGGTTGGGCTCGTTCGAACTGGCGGATTTCATCGTGGGCACTCGGCCGTGCTGTCGAAACTTCCTTCGTATAGGCAAAGGGTGTACTTGATATAGAGTTCTTTCGGGGACGCTTCACGAAGGATTACCGGCGACTCGCAAGGATTTGCTCGTCGCAGGTAAGCTCGGAATCCTGAGCTGAGGGAAGTTGGTTGCGTTCAGAAGGGATTTCTCTTAGAGCAACCGACCCCTCAGTTCGGAGGGTTTCGTATTGGTGCAGATTGATGGAGATCGATCGATCGCGAGTGCGTAGCATATAGGCTTCATGGGTGGACTGGTTACTGGGCTGTTCGAGATGCCTTACCCTCAATTTGGGCTTCCGACTGAGATGTATCGATCGGGGTTTGCTGGTTTATCTTCGCTTTTCCTCAGTGTGTAGAGAGTACTCTTCGTAGAAGTTGTTATGATTGTAGTTTTCATTGACGGACTTTTTGCTTTTGTGCCGCTGGTATTCCTGTGGTATGTAGGCAATGTTGGGCTGTTTCTTGGGAAGACATGCAGCTGAGCCAGTATGTTGCTTGTCATTGCGTACCTCTGTAAACTTGACGTTGGCTACTGAGATCTTAATGAGTCGTTCCCTCTCTTTCATTTAAATAACAGTCAACGGCAAGTTATTATTATTAGCGACCCAGTCATGGTCCATGTAGCTGTTGGCTTAGCTTCCTGCCCAAGCGACTTCCTACGAGGCTATTGGCGTGAAGCACTGCAAAGCTCTGTTTCCTTTTTGTGTTTCTGGTGTAGTTCAGTCCATAGAGGGACTTGGACTTGACCAGAGGGGGTTGTGCTGGGCTGAAAACAGGCGAGTTCCTGACTGTCATCGAATTAGCAGCTCCATAAGCAGTCCCATTTGGACTTAGTGCTGGACTAAACGCTTAAACTTCTGGCGTACCAGGAGGCTTTTCTTCAATCTACATAACCCTTGCGTTACTGATACTTGGTCACAACGTTTGTGCGCTATCTTAACGAAATTGATCACAAGTTTGTGGTTTTTGGTGTGACGGTTTTGGAGGATGTGTTGGAAGAATTATTCTAACGCTTCTCTTCGCTCTTCGATCAGCTTGGGATCTGCTTCGACGCGTACCCAAAACTTCCAGAAGGGGGTTTAAGGGAACTCGATTAGGTACTTTTTAAGCTGCCTCAGCATTCATCTACCTTATAATCCAGCAGTGTTGCATAGAACTGCTGAAGCTACTTGTATCGGAACCCAGCAGTCCAGTGCTTCTGGTGCAGCTCATCCTCGAACAGAAAGTTATAGACAACTTCCCCAGCCTGCTCGGACCAGTTAGGCACTGTCAATTTCAGTGGCAAATTTTACATCGAATTATAAACTTGGAGGTCGTATTGGCGCGGAAGCAAGCTTGCTATGAGTGGGCAAGCTATCAGTGAAGAGAAGTTTGCATGCGACCCTCGTGAGTATTTAAGCCCGGTATAATATTTAAACGAATGATTGGTGGGAGTTGATGAACCTGCAGGGCGAGCAAATACCGAAGGCAACGATGACCTCGTACCTCAAGGAGAAGCTGGGAAAGACTAAGATTAGCACTGAGTTCACCGAGGGCATTCTGCACATCGCCAAAGGTAACACCCGCCCTCTATTTAGAGTATGTCACGCGAGTCGCGAACAAGGCCAACGAGATTTGCACTGCCTAAAAGAAGAAGACGATAAGCCTCGACCATCTGTACAAGTCGGTTGAGCATTTCAAGTTAGGCTCACAGATGGAGGCTCTCAAGAAGGTCGAGGAGGAAGTGAAGAACGATGTGCTGGTATATACATTGCTTAGCTAGGCCCGCCACAAGATGAAGCTAGAGATCCAACGGAGCTATGACGAGATGGTCCGAGAACGACAGGATAACGGTGAGGTAACGGTGCTCCCAACCTCTTCGTCGGTGCCTCTGCAAAAGACATTCAACAACCGGCTGGTTGCTGACTCGGATGAGTAGGAAGACTTCTAGCAAGATGAAGTGGGCGACTAGGTTCCAAAAGAAGAGTGATAGGCCAAGACCAATATAATTATTATGCTTTCGCAGGAGATCATTGTCGATATGACGGAGGGTTATCCCTTCGATAGTCTCCAACAGCAGGAACTTCCGGACAGTAGGATCTTTGTGCGTCGCATCATCGACTACACCAAAGAAACCTACAACCAGCTAAAAGAGCGTTTTGACCAGGCAAAGAAGTTCAGCAACCCTAACATCGTCAGGCTAGTCAAGGTGCTGGAATAGTAGGGGCGCTTCCACCTCCTATACGAATATGTGCCGTTCGGGGTGCAATCCCAACTATCCAAGTTCTCCATGGAGCAGCTTGAACACCTGAAGATGAAACTCGTGTATCTCTCAGCCTACCTGTTCGAGAATAGGTTGCAAACTGAATTCATGCTGAGCTGTATCGGGTTGGATCGTCACCAGGAACTCAAGTACTACGTTTCCGTCGACTTTAAAGTCACCAATGAGAAGCTAGCGGAGGTGCAGAACGGGTACATCTCCCAGATCAATCGAATTCACCGCACTTTGATGGCAAGAATCGATAATGCGGCTACTGAACGAAAAAGCAAATACGCGGCGGAGGTCGATCAGAGGTCATTGGTGTATAAAGCATCATCACCGTCATCTACTTCGCGTGTCTACCGTAGAACTGACTCCATGTACCCTGAAGAATCTCGAAGAACAAACCAAGAGAGCAGATAAAAATCCGTCACTTCCAACAAGACTAGCCCGAAGTCACAGCTTCTGAAGAGCAACACTATGGAGATGCTCAACCACATCGAAATGCGACTAGGCTAGCTTAAAATAACAATAAACAAGTCGAGCCCAGAGCCACCGGAACAAATGAGGGAATCGGTAAAGGAGCGATGGAACAAGCATAAGGTTGACAACCGTAAGTACTCGGGAGAGGTGAGCTATTTCTCACCGGTAACAAAAAAACTACCGGTGGTGTAATCTCCCAAGAGCGTTCGCAATCCGCATAAACAATCTTTTAAGGTGGGATTAGAAAATATCGTGTAGGCCAGCGAGTAGTAGAATAATCGGAAGGAGAGCACAGATACGACTAAGATGCAGCTGCAAAAGCAACAGCAGGCATTGGGGCAGCAGAAAGTGGTTGCCATGAGTGGAGTCACCACAACGATTTAGACCCATACTGACGGCAAGAGCAGCACGATGATAAAGAAAAGTTCGGTGGTCAACGGCATTTCCATAAACTCGGGACCACCTCTCGTCAGCAAGAACAGCGATACACTTAGCCGTTCGTCCAAGATGCGCGAACCTAAGAATAAAATCGACTTCGAAGAGCTCAAGAAAACTGAATTTGAAAGCTTCTTCAACAGCAACGAAGGGTACGTGCACGAATTCCTCGGGGTGCTAGGCGATGGAGCTGAGACACGTGCTTCCAACACCAACAAACCAGCATTAACTCATGAACCACATATTCCCAACGACATCGACAGACACCGTTCCCAATAGAATGACATCTGGAGGTCCAAAAGCAGGAATGTTGTGGGATCCCCTCGCAGCTCCACCGAACAATCCCCAAACAAGCCGTCACAGGAAGACAAACGTAACAACGAAACCGAACTGCGCAATCGGATAAGTCAAGCCATCAAGCAGAGCAACCTTGCGCTCTAGCGCTACCGCAAACTGTCGATACACAGCATAAGTACAGAGTTCGGCAGGACCAAGCGCATCAACGGTGACGTTCGTGCAACTTGAGTACTTCCTAGAACTAGCAGTCACTGGGGCGTACGTAAACGTATCCATTCGACCATGCGAGGTAGCAAGTCGGCGATCTCCTCCTCATGAAAGACATCATGCCACATGTTTTCGTAAAAGAGCAACTGTATAAGCCAGTGGTTTACTGTTTTATCTTTAGACTGGCACTTATCGAGAAGCTCGAATGCACCATCGGGAGAGACTAGCTTGTCGATGCCTCCCTGAATAATGAGCACATTTGCTCGGAAATTTCCAAAGGTCTTTGAGCATTCGTTGAGGGCATTCAGCAGTAGTTTGTAGGTGTTCGCAGGTACCTCTCCAACAAAATAGTCTGGGTCTTTATGCAGATCATCTGAGACGTTCTTGTTTTTTGTGCCAACACCTCGGATCGGAGCCAAACACTTGACCTTCGGCAATAGTTTGCTGATGGTTGCTGCAATAGTACAGAGAAGTGATCCCACCATAGGCTTTATCATAGCCGATACGAGTACGACCCCCACAAATCTTTATGGTTCACGTAAAGAAAGATGGTAAACCAGCAGTCCACCCAATGAAGCCCCAATAGCGAATTTCGGAAGTCCAACGTAAATTGCTTCCACAGCCTTGATAAACGTGAGGCAGTCTTCCATTAGCGATTCGAACGATTAGACTTCTCCGCGTTACCCTTGCGATTTCCCGTAGCCACGGTAGTCGAAGCCTACTACGACATTACCATGCTCTGCCAGTTACTTCGCGACGTGTGCACTGTGGTTCGTATGGTAGGAAATTCCGCTGAAGACGAACACAACAGCACGAGGCTTCTCGCTGGTGACGTAGCGGTAGGTTGCTAACTTAATGTCCTTCTTCGGGCCAACGTGAAGATTCAGGAAGTTCTCTTCGGGGTAACGACAGGAGCCCTGTGGGTTAGGTCGGAGGTATTAGGGAAGCTGCTCGGCTTCCTCAATACGTTTCTTCTTCTGCTTGGACGGAAGAGCACGATAGGCCAATTGTTTGTCAAGTTGGCTACAATCCATAGCGAACAAATAATATTGAGCTGTAAGGAAATGACGCAATTTGAGTTGCCACCACCATGCAAGGAGAATTGGTCCGAACAATCAGCCAATAATATACTGAATTTGAGATGTTGCGCACCCTTATCAATTGCTTCGCTTCTCTACCAATTGAAGCACTGGAGAATAACACGTGCAAAGTATTGCTTAAAACCTAACCATGACCAGAAATTACCCAGCAATTATTTATAATATTGTGATTTCAATGATGAGACGCGGCTTCCGTAAGCGCAAGAATCAAGGGAGCATGGCTTCATTCGTGGATAAGCTCGCGAAGATCTTGGAAGTACTCCGATGCTTAGCTTAGACTGAAGATTACAGCGAGATTATCAGCTGGACTCCAGATGGCGAGGCCTTTTCGATCAAAAGTGTGACGCGGCTCACTGAGGCTGTACTCCCTGTGTTCTTCAAGCACAGAAATTTCTCATCGTTCATCCGGCAGGTACCTCCTTTGATTAAGCCCAGCTAAATATGTACAACTTCAACAAGGTTCGATGTACCGAGGGTGAGCACGTCTACATGAACGAGCACTTTAGGAAAGGTGCGAGGTAACTTCGTTGGTTTACTCAGGAATGACTATCGAAATATCAAGCGACGGACCATCGATGATCGAGACGAGCTGGTGCCGTACGATGTTGGTCGCACCGACCAACTAGCCAGTCAGCTGGCTGAAATGACTCGAAAGCAGAAGGAGCTAGAGCAGGTGATCAAACACCTCGTGGCAGATAACCAAAGTCTGCGCACTGAGAACGGCAAGCTGTGGAAACGAGTCGAAAAGAACATCGAGAAGAGCGACAAGAAGGTGGAGAAGCTCATGCTCTTCATGCTCTTCGGAAACCAGCCAATGCAAGAGGCTGATGACGGACGTACAACCAACATTAACGAAGTAATGGTTGGCAGCGATGTTAAATTGGAGATCGAAGATGACCCCAACCAAAAGACTCCGAAGGAGGCTCTTGCCAAGAACCTCATCTCGATGCTCAAGAATCAACGTGAATCCTAAGTGATGAAGCACCTACTTGACGGATACAACCTTAACCGAAAGTCAGGCAAATCGAAGAAGGAAGAGCGCAAACACCCCGAGCTGAAGGCAGAGATGGAGGAAGAGTCTGCGTCGGTATCTCTTATTCGTCAGTTACACCCCGAATAAAATGAAAAGAGTCCAGGCCTCATCGATGACGTCAACCTCTTCCTGAACGTAGAGGTGCCTCCCTCCGACAACTAATTCTCCCTAATATGATTCATGCTAGCATCATATCCTTTCCCGAATTACCGTGTCTCATTTTTTCTTTCGAAGGTTAATCGATTGGGAAATGAACCGTTCAAGGTCTTCCAGTGGCAATTTGCTTTGCTGCCGAGAATGCATTGTACTCTTCCGACGACCGATCCGACCGTTCGCGGTTTCAGTATGGTTGCGCTAGATTCTGTAGTCCACCACGCTATCGTCGGTTACGTTGAGTTAGTCGGTTGTGCCCTTCAAAAAGTCTTCGATACGGTATTTGTCGGATGGTCTTTTCACGTATGTCTTCTTAGTGTCGTTTAGACAGCTATTCTACTTATCGGTGAGCCCATCGACGACTTGAAGAAGTTTCTGGAGCTACTAATCTCGATCGTCGAGGCTTTTCTGCATGGCCATGACCATCTTCATCATCCGGCGATTGAACTTTCGCTCTTGCTGCACCTTGTCCCTTACGTAGTCCAGCTTTGATGATTTCATATCGGGGTCGCACTTGAGCTGCTTGATGTAGCCATTCAAGAACGTAATGAACTCTTCCGAGTCTTCGTTAGAGTTATTCGGGCTGGGATTGTGGTTATTAATTCGGTGGCTTTCCTCCTCATCGTACAGATGTTGTGTTCTGTAGAGTTCACGACGCTCGTAGGGTTGTTCGTAGGGCAAAGGTCGCTTGTAAACTTCTACTGACTTGCCAATCTCAGATGGATGGCTGGAAAGCCGAGTGCTATCGGGTGCCTTGGGCTTGAGTATTTTCATGAGTCAACGGATGGAAATTTAATTACTCACGGATGAGCAACTGGAGGAAGAATCATCGACGTTTGGTAGATTCTAACGGGTTATGAAGGAGGGTTAGACCGTCGATGCTGGCATTGCAAGTTGGTATCTCAGTGAAGAGTCGTTCAGGATGTTTATACGGCAACCGACTGCTGTTCTATTTCTACTCGATGCGCGCAGTCAGTATTCTCGTGAGTTCGAGTCGATGGGCTGAATCACGCGGCATTCTCCTAACTTGCCGGGAAAGGTTCATAGAGTGATCGGTCAAGCCGGTTCGAGTTTGTTCGAACCTCGCCTTTCTGAGTTTGAACTCGGTTATGGTTCGCTGTAGCTCTCGCCGTTCGCCTTGCTCTCTTAATTGCTTTTGCTCGCTGATAAATCTTCGCTGGGCATGCATTTCATCCACACTCGGAGGTTTCGGCTTGGCCCGTATTCTTCTATTACAATGCGGTAAGAACACTTTTCGCTCGAACGAATCTATTCTATGTTGGTTCTACAGTTACTTCTGCGGGAGAGACGATATGAAAGTATTGCGTACTTCCTCCTCGTCTTCCTTGGGCTGTCTGTTGTGGCTTCCACGGATGCGTAATGCCAGCGGCGGTGTGAAGTTATTGTTGTAGTGCTGGTACCACAGAAACAGTCTGTGCACATTCTCGTTCTTTATCCCTTCGTCCTGCAGCGAGATATTCTTTAAATGGAAGTAGATGAAGTTCAACGCTTCGTAACGAGGACGATCGAACTTGGAATGAGGTCGTCGCGAACCAGCGTTCCACCCTTAGAGTACCTCAATGAAGAACAGGAACTACGAGTTCTTCCGAATAAAGTCGTCTTTCTTTATGCTCGTAACATCGAATAGTGGGGTTTGCCGTTCCTCCTCTTCCTTTCGTTAACGCAGCAGGCAATAAAGCTACTAGCGGGCGGATTGCTGCTTCTACTCAAGAATGATGTTAGCACAGGACTCCACCCGTTTAGTGCTTCTATACATTTATAGCTATCGATATGTTATTCTATTCCTTT
>ERZ724508.133-NODE-133-length-52598-cov-7.846697_pt1 | contig 52598 bp, 56 predicted proteins | sample MGYA00376041_ERZ724508 | MGnify/ENA primary metagenome ERZ724508 (study PRJEB28724, sample SAMN07190887) | wastewater metagenome | isolation source: effluent of sewage treatment plant in Hong Hong | place: USA: Christiansburg, Virginia | collected 2016-03-01 ...
TACCTGTAAAGTTAATATTTTATCAGTTACTCCCCAGCTTTTTTACCTGACCCGAAGTAGGTTTGATGTGTCCTGCTATGATTTTAGAAAGTATTGTTTTGCCACTTCCAGATGCTCCTGTTAACGCAATGCATTCTCCCTTTTGGATAGAGAATGAAATATTACTTAATACCGTTTCATCTTCGATAAATAAAGAAAGGTGATTGACTTGTATGATTGGCGTGGACATTGGGATTGGTTTAAGAATGAACAAAAACTGAATAACAATTACGAAACTTTTGCTCGAATGGGATTTTTTCACTTTCTATCTATTCTCTAAAGTATCCTCTATTTTGAGAATAGATGTTTAACAGGCATGTGCTCGGACGAACCAAAAAGTCGTCTGAACACTGTGCTTAATAACAATCGGTCTGCTTCTAATTTAAATAAGAATTTCAAAGGTTTGAAGCGCAATGCAGAACGCTCCAAGAATGTTATATCCCTTGGAGCGTTCGAAAAAACGGTTGGCTGAATTATCCGCCAATCAATTCTAATCCATCAACACGTCAATCAATTCTATCACAGCTTTACTCATGCTGTTATTGTTATCGAGCAAGGGATTGATTTCTGTAAATTCCCACAGTCGAATATTTTCTAATCGTTTTAAGGTGTCTACCACTTGTTTTGCTTCATCCAATAACAAACCATTGTACACAGGAGTGCCTGTTCCTGTAGACACACTCGTATCCAATACATCCACATCAAAGGATACATAAACTGCATCGTAGTCTTTAAAGTACGATACAGCCTGATCCAAAATAAATGTAAGCCCTTTCGCTTTCACATCGTAGGGGCTGTAGTGATTTAATTTATAATCGCGTATCAAATGATACTCTTGAATTTCAAAATCACGTAAACCTATAAAGAAAATATCCTCAGGACCAATTTTAGGCATCAGTCGACTTGCGCCGCAATGCTTTAATTCTTCCCAAAATGGTTTTAGTCCTGCATCAATATCGCTTCTAGAAAGCTCTATGTTATCATAACCCATGCATGCAGACAAGGACATACCATGTATGTTGCCAGAAGGCGTTGTATAGGGTGTATGTAAATCAGCATGAGCATCTACCCAAATCACACCTAGTTTTTTATCGGCACCAATTGCTTCTCGAATACCTGCCATAATTCCGATGGCATTGCTATGATCCCCACTGATTACTAAGGGGTAACTTTTTTTAACTACTTCACAAATTTCTTTTGCTGTATTGTTATTTAGCTCAGATAATATCTTTGCATATTTCCCTTGTGCATACGGACCAGCCTCTCCTCTTTTATTCGGAAAACTTGAAAGTATTTTTGAAGGTATGTTTTTTAATACAGGCTGTTTACGCTCTGCATCTGCAACATACAATGCATCTAATGCTAAAGACGTGCCCAAACGTTGTGCGCCAATATCCGATGGTACAGAAACAAGTATTTCTGGCTTTTTCATAATTTAATAATACAATACAATCTACTTGTAATGATACGAAAACCTTTCTAAATTAGATTAAGAAATTATTAATATGATTATGATAAAATATCCTTTGTATGCCGTTCTAAGTTTATTGGTTGTTTTTGCAAGTTGTAAGAGCCATAAAAAACATTTAAGGGATAAAAGCAATTCAGACACTCTTTCAGTAGCAATGCCAATTATCAATCAGTCTGCTGAAGTAAATAATCCATATTATAATACCAATTTTCAATTAAATTTATTTCAAGACAGTGTAACATTTTATGGTTTCAATTCAACAAACAAATGGGAATTGAAAATTGTAAATAATCAAACACTTCTGTTTACTCACGATGGTGAAACAATTGAATTTAAACACGAGAAGCTGTTTCAAACTCAAGACGCATCCATCGTCAAATATTACTCTACTAAATTGGTAGATTCTTTATCCAATAAGGCAGGAAAAAATTCAATCACAATAACCGTTAGCGAAGAAAAGTACTTAGACCTTTCGAGTTCCATATATGTGCCTTTTTCGGTGCGCATTGAACTTCAAAATTCACAAAGATCTGTCGTTTACTCTGGTGGAGGCTTTTATCTGGCTGAGCCAACGATCCACGATATTTGGGTATTGGATAGTATAAATACAGAAAAAATAGAAGTAAAAAAATTCCCACAAGGGCTTCCTACATTAGAATTTAAATTAGAAGGTGGTTCTCTTTCTGGTTTTTCTGGTTGCAATTATTTAAACACCGACTTTTATAAAGTTCGCAACGAAATTCAATTTGGAGATATGGCCTTAACGATGAAAAGTTGTATGGATGTAACCGGAGAATCGGATTTTATTACGTTGCTTAATAAAAAGCGTTATTCCTATACGTTAAAAAATGGGCAGCTTATATTAGTACATCGTGATAAATCAAAATTGGCTTTTCGCAAAGTAGATTAACATTCGATTGATTTAAATTTTCATACCCTAGTATACAAAATAAAAGTCCGCTTATAACGGACTTTTATTTTGTAATTATTTTAGCAAATTAATACGCTTGAAAAGATGTCGTTGAATATACATCAACTCCACTACTATTTTTCAATGAGAAATCCAATTTATATCCATCAGAACTGCAAGATCCGTCGAAAGGAGTGTTATTTGGTGCAATATACTTATATCCTGCTGTTGCACTCCAAGCTCCAGTTGTAATTCCTCCTGCTGAAATAGGATTATTTGTCAAATCTACCGTATACTGAACTTTCCCTTGTTTCAAAATATAAGGTCCTTCATATGTTGTTCCGCAATTAGACCAGTTAAATGGAGTTGCTAGTTGGCACACAAATTTATCTCCATCTCTTGATATACCGTACTCGCTTGTTGAAACAAATTCGCCAGGAATATAAGTGTCCAATGCTATCGTGGTATCACCTTCAACTGTAACTGCTATTCCTGCTGCTGTTCCGTTAGAAGTATAGGTATTTTTTCTGCGAATATTCCATTCCCTAGTTACATTATGAGTACCTGTACCCGTTGTGTCAAATGTTAATGTTAACAATCCTCTTACTCGATGCTCTACCGTTGCTGGGGTTGTTGTATACAAACTCAACATCGTACCTCCGTTTGGACCATTTGTTACATAACTAATACCATTGTAAGTAATCGATTGATTGTTTACATAATACAATATTTTATATTTGGTATATTCTATTTTCAACACTGCGCCTGGGTCTGAAAATTGATTCCCTGAAAAAAGACTTACTTCAACAGATCCACTCAATACCCTTGTGCCACAATTCATGCCAGACTTAGAATAATCAATTGTAAAACTTTTAGCATTAAATGTGACTTTACCGCAAGGTAAAATTGCACCGCCTGCGGTCGTTCTGAGGTTAGATGCATCTGAATATTGTTGAGAATTATATACCTTCTCAATATCACTATAAACTTTATCTAGTTCATTACGGGCACCTGCATCATCTGGCTTTGATCTATCAACAATGGCTGGAGTTACTGGCGCTTCTTCCCTAGGCTTACAACTGCTCACAAAAGCCGCTATAGATAAGCCTAACAAAATGGGATATACTACTTTTTTCATAAACTATGGTCGTTATACTTCAATATATATGTTTAAGGAATAGAATGTAACCAAACAGCTGTTCCTAATTTAACTTATTATTATACGCTATCATTTTCTTAACGTTTTACTATTCAACAATTTGATTTTTAACTGAGTGTAGGCAATGCGTTTTCATAAAACAACGATGAATCAATTTCCTATATTTGATGTTGAATAAAGCACAATATTCATTTACGGAGTATTTATGAAAAAATCAACATTGTATATTTCTACCATTTTTTGTATTCTATTGCTAACAAGCTCAGAAGTAAAAAAATATGAAAGCCTCACAAAACCAATTAAGCTTATTTATGTATATGATGCACTTTGCGGATGGTGTTATGGCTTTGGGCCTGTAATCAATCAAATTGGGAATGATTATAAAGACAAAGTTGAAATTGAGATTTTAAGCGGAGGTATGGTGCTGGGAGATAGAATTGGACCCATTAGCAACATGTCCGAATACGTATTAAGTGCTATTCCCATACTTGAAGAAGCAAGTGGAGTAACATTTGGACAAGCGTATATAGAATTAGTAAAAGAGGGTAGTTATGTTTCCTCTTCTGAAAAACCATCCATTGCACTTTGTGTATACAAATCATTCACATCAAAAAATCAGATCGCATACGCACACTCCATTCAAAAGGCTTTTTTTATAGAAGCGCGAGATATAAACCAAGACTCTGTTTATGCAAACATTGCAACTCAATTTGATCTTGATAAAGTTGAGTTCTTAAAAAGAATGCAAGACACTGCCTATCTTAATTTAGCGCATGCAGAATTTGCTAAAGCGACAAAAATGGGTGTTACAGGATATCCCACTCTTTTACAAAAAAAAGAGAACGGATATCAAGTTTTATGTGAAGGATATGTAAGTTATAAAGCTCTTGAAAAAAAGATAAATAAAGCGATAAAGGAAGAAAATAAAAAGGGCTCTATTTGATTAAAAATGGGTAGCGACAAATTATATAGAGCCCATTTTGTTTTTTTATGTGTCTATAAATAAATTTGTATAACCATTGTACAAGTGCCGACCACCGCGAGGTCGCATATTTATAGTATATAACTATACGCCAATTTATACGCCCAATCATCAACTTATATTCAAGCGATTAAGATTAATCCTTTCGTAATTGCGCCTGTTTATTTACTTATTTTTGTTTTGCTATAAATATGTGAACCTGCCGCAGTCATAATGCATTTAATTGTTTGCAAAAATTTAGAAAGTCAATATATGATTACCTACTATAAATCATATAGAGGCATAAAAAGTAAAATTGCTTATCTGCTAATGAATTAATTTATACTTTAACAGTTATAGCTTTAAAATTTCTATTCATGAACAGGAGAGCATTTATTAATACAAGTACTTTATTTGGTTTCACTATGTTAGGATTACATCAATTTGCCCGTGCTTGGGATAATGAGCAAACCATTGAAACAGTAATGCCTGTCTTATTCATTGGACATGGAAGTCCAATGAATGCAATTGAACAAAATAGGTTTACGGATACATGGAAAAATATTGCTAAAGAAATTTCAATTCCCAAAGCAATCATGGTTGTGTCTGCACATTGGGAAACGGTTGGCACAAAAGTTACTGCAATGCAACACCCTCGAACCATTCATGATTTTGGTGGTTTTCCCAAAGCACTTTTTGATGCACAATATCCAGCAGCTGGAACTCCGGAATTTGCGAAACAAACGCAAGACCTTTCGACCCATTGGAAAATTGATGAAGATCACGAATGGGGTTTAGACCATGGAACATGGTCTGTATTGATGTCGATGTATCCCAATGCAGATATTCCTGTTTTTCAAATGAGTTTAGATGTACGCAAAAAACCGGAAGAGCAGTTTGCTCTTGCACAAGATTTATTTGAATTAAGAAAACGAGGTGTACTCATTATCGGAAGCGGTAATGTAGTACATAACTTACGAATGATCAAATGGGATAACTCTGCTTTTGATTGGGCTGAAAATTTTATACATACCGTTAAAACTATTGTTGATACAGATAATTTTAGCCCATTGATACAGTATACGTCTCTTGAAAATTATAAATATGCGATACCTACGCCAGAGCATTACTTGCCCTTGTTATATTGTTTAGGCTTAAAGACAAAAACAGATTCTATTCGTTATTTTAATGATGTAACAACGAATGGTTCCATCTCTATGCTTGGTTTGCTTATTCATCAAAAAAAAGAAGCTCGATAGTTTTACCGAGCTTCTACAATTTTTTTTTAAAATTACTTTGTGATGGTATACGCCATTACTGAATTACCAAAAAAAGTAGGCACAATTAATAACTGTTCCGTATCTACATAGCATGCATCTGCTGCATTTAGTTTGGCTGCTTTTGTATCTAATATTTTTTCCACAAGTGTATCATTAATATAATACACTTCTCCTGGCCAACAAGAGATAATGTATTCCTTTTTAGAAACCTGCATTACCCCATCTCCACCTGGAATGCCTTGTGCAACACCTGTTAATTTCTTAGTTGTATAGTCAGCATCGTAAAATAAACCTGTCTCCATGTCAATAATACGTAAAGAACTATCTAATGCATACAAACCATTTGGTTTAAGTAACATCGGATCTTTTGCCCATAAGCTTACCACGCCGTTTCTATAAACATGGATTGTTCTCGCATCCGAATCTGTAAAGTATACATCGCCTTTGGCATCAATTGTAACATCATTCAAAAATTGTGCACTGTCCACAACGATTGATTTTTCAATTGTTGCCGTTTCCATATCAATTATTACGAGCTTATGAATATCTGTTACATACATTTTTCCATTGTATACACCCATTCCTTTTGGTGCATCTAATCCCTTAACCCATTCCAACTGCTCTATTTTTCCATCTAAACTCATACGACTTATGAATCCATTGCCATCTACACTATCTGGTTTACCATTGATGTTCGAAACATATAGAAATTCATCTGCTTTATTATATAAAACAGATTCGGGCACTTTAAAAATAGTATCTGTTTGCCATTTTAAAATAGCCTTTACTCCTGTAACCAACAGTTCTTCAGGTTCTGGTTTTTTATTTTCTGAACAGCTTAACAGTAAGAGTACAGAGACGAAATATATAATTTTATTCATGCGTACATTTTTAATTTAGTTGAAAATAATTATTTATAATATACTAGTGCTTTTTGATTTGAAATCATTATTTCAAAAATTCCCTTTTCGGTAACGGTTTTAAGTGCTTCATTTACAAACGCAAGATCCCTCTTTGTTAATACAAAGTCAACGGATTTGGTTTCTCCTGGTATTAAATTTATTTTCTCAAATTTTCTCAATCGCTTCACACATGGCGTAATCGATGCAACCAAATCATGCGTATACAATTCAATTACTTCTTGGCCTGCTACCTTGCCCGTGTTTGTAACTTTTACAGAAATTCTTAATGAATCATTTATTGCCAATGTATCTGTATTCATTATAATCTTTCCATACTCAAACGTTGTATAAGACAATCCATGGCCAAATGGATATTGTGGATTGAACTCATAAAAATAGTTGTATTCTGGTTCAACAATTTCTACCGCTTCATCCAACAATTTATGATCGTAGGTAATCAATGTGCCACTATAACGCGGATAGGTAAAAGGTAATTTCCCACTTGGATTATACGTTCCATAAAGTACGTCGTAAATGGCTTGTGCACCGTGTGTGCCCGGCCAATAAGCCAATACTATAGCGCTGCAATAAGGTTCTATTTCTCTAATAATTCTCGGGCGACCCTCTAACAATACCAATACAATCGGCTTGCCCGTGCTAGCAAGTGTTTTTATCATATCCACTTGTGTTGAATCAAATGCCAAGTCTGGAATATTGCCTGGAGTCTCTGCATATGCCGCTTCCCCAGCACAAATTACAATAACGTCTGAACTCCGTGCTGCTTTTATCAACGCTCCTTTATTTAATACGTTCGATTTATCCCAAGCAGATAAATCAAATATGCTTGTTAGCGGTGCATTCTTTTCAAACGCTTCAGCAATGGTTAATAAAGTGTCTGGATAAAATTCTTCCTTATTCCCTTGCCATGTGTAGGACCAGGCGCCATGTAATTCTGATAAAGTATTTGCAAACGGACCAGTAACCAATACACGTGTTTTGTCTGTGAAGGGCAATAGGTCATTTTTATTTTTTAGCAAGGTAATTGATTCACGTGCCGTCTGTACTGCTGTTTTAGTATAAGCTGGCTTAGAAAATGCTTGCAATGCGTCTTGTTCTAAATAGGGGTGATCAAATAAGCCCAGATCTTTTTTTAATTGTAAAATTCTTCTGACGGATTTGTTAATGCGTTCTTCTGAAATCTTTCCTTCTTTCACTAATGCAATTAAATCGTTTGTGAAACTAAAATCAAAGGGAACAATGCACATATCAATTCCTGCTGTTACCGCTAGGTATACTGCGTCCTTATGGGTTTTCGCAACATGATGACGTTCTTGAAGTTTCAATATATCCAACCAATCTGTAATTACAACTCCTTTAAATCCCAGCTCCGTTCGTAATACATCCGTTAACAAATATTTACTAGCATGTACTGGAGTGCCATTTATTTCTGCTGAATTTACCATCAACGTATGTGTTCCTTCATTTACAGCCGCTCTAAACGATGGTAAAAAATATTCGCGCAATACAATTTCGGGTATATATGCTGGAGCTCTATCTTTCCCATTTTGCGGCATGGAGTATCCAATAAAATGTTTCATACATGCTGCCACATGAAATGGACTAGAAACATCACCCCCTTCAAGTCCTTGAATGGACGCAAGGCCCATCTCGGAAGTCAAATACGTATCTTCGCCAAAGGTTTCTCCAAATCGCGACCACTGCTGATTGCGGCCAACATCTAAGACAGGTGCAAAGTTATATCGAATGCCAGCAGCCCGAACTTGAACAGCTGTTATTGCTCCACATTCTTTTGCTAATACTCTATTTCTGGTAGCCGCCAAACCAATATTGTGAGGGAACAAGGTTGCGCCATAAACATAATTCGCACCATGTACTGCATCAATGCAATATAAAAATGGGATTTTATGTCGTGTTTTTTCTAAAGTTAATTTTTGAATGGGTTCAATTATCGCATGCCATTCGTCTAGTGTATATGCATGTGTTAATACATTTTGAATAGAACCCACATGATGTTTTATGATAACATCGTTTACCTTCGCAGTATCAAGTACCACTGTACTGTCAACTTCATTTGCAATGGTTGCTAAGGTAAGGTTTGTCATTTGTCCAACCTTTTCCTCAATCGTCATCTGAGAAATAATTTTTTCAATTTCTTCTGAACTTGCTTCTTCGTGTTGTTTGGAACACGACATACAATAAAGCATGGAGACAGCAGACAATATCCTTATGATTTGATTTTTATACATCCCTTATTTAAAAATTAAATGAAACGTGGACTATTAATTAACCTGGAGAATATTATATGGTGTTGGATTATTATTGAGACCAAGCTGTTGGCTCTCTATCCCAACGGTGTTTTTTCAGCACATTGTACATATCTGCATCAAGTCTTGTGCCATCACTAACAGCGGTATTTGCTAATACATTGCGTTCTTTTCTCATACCCGGAATGGTTGTCGACACATCGTCATTCATTAAGATAAAGCGTAAGGCAAGCTCCGCCATAGACATTTCTTTTGTAACGAAAGGTCTTAAAAGATCTGCATGCTCTGCACTCGCAATTAAATTTTCTGGAACAAAATAGCTCGCTCTCCAATCGCCTTCGTCAAAAGTAGTGTCTTTGGTAATGTTTCCTGTTAAAGTCCCTTCATCAAAGGGTACGCGCGCAATGGTAGCAATGCCTAATTTTTTGCATAAAGGAAACAAAACATCTTCAGGTGCTTGATCAAAAATATTATAAATCACTTGCACAGAATCTATCAAGCCCGTTTTTAAGGTGTTTAAACAATTTTCTGGTTCCCATCTATTTACGCTTATTCCCCAAGCATCGACTTTGCCTTCCTTTTGCAAATCTTCTACTGCTCGCTGCCAACGATCATCAAATGCCCAGGCATCTTCCCACACATGAAACTGCATTAAGTCTATCTTTTCTAGACCAAGATTTTTCAAACTTGTTTCCGTATATTTCTTTATATGGTCTGCGGGAAAACATTCATCTAGGCTATAAGATTTTTTAGAAGGCCATTTAAAATTCATCGGCGGAATTTTAGTGGCTACATATATTTTTTTGCTTTGGTGTCTTTGAACCAATTTGCCTAACAACTGTTCGCTATGTCCTTCGCCATATCCCCAAGCTGTATCAAAAAAATTAACCCCTCGTTCAACAGCAAGGTCTAACGATTTTTCAGATTGGCTATCTTCTGAACCTTTCCAGCCACTTGCACCCCACATGCCGTAACCAATTTCACTAACCTGCCAATTTGTACGGCCAAACTTTCTTAATTGCATATACTTACTAAATTATATTACTAAAACAAGGTAAGTTATTTTAATGAAATAAGAAATGGGGTATTTAACTTTGAAAAAATCTATTTAAAAATTGAATGTATTTAACATTTGGTTATACAATTATAAAATCATATGTTCTTTTAGCTTAGCTGAATTCTCACTCTTCATTTACCATAAACATTGCTGTTTGGGGGAAACGAGCAAACAATTCGTCTTTTAACGTTTCGTCTATCGGCAGCTTTCCAATTGCTTGCGACATGCAATGCAACCAAGCCATTGCATCGGGTTTTGATATTGGATGCGGCAAATGACGTGCGCGCATTTGTGGATGACCGAATTTTTGAGAGTATGCTTGTGGACCGCCTAAAAATTGTGTCAAAAATAATCGTTGTTTCTCTTTTATCTCTTCTTTGTCATTTTTAAATAAATGGGCAATTTGCTCATTTACAAATACCAAATCATAAAAGTACTTAACTAATAAATTTAGATTTTCTTCCCCTAGCCTTACATACAATGCATCTATATCCATCTCATTAATTTTATAGATGCAAATTACTAAAAACCCATTAAACCAACCAAGAATATTAATTGCTAAGCTTCTTATTTAGTCGGATATTGTTTCTTTAGAAATTTTTTAAGCTGTTTGTAACCTATATCCATAGCTAAAATCTTTCCTTTTTCATCAATTACCTGAATAGAAGGAGTACCAGATGCTTTATAATCTAACATTGTTTTAGCAGCTCCATCAAAAGGATCATACCCATGTATGGCAAAATTTAATTTATCTTCTTTTATCACGGGTCTTAATGTGCTTGTGTCCATATCAATGGCAACCATGATATACGCAATGTTTTCATCTTTATACGGCGCCATGATAATGGGTATAAATTGGTTTGCTTCTCTGCAATGGGGGCATGTTGGGCTCCATAAATGAAGAATTACTAGCTTTCCTTTATAGTCTGATAAACGTATGCTATCTCTATCCAAACCGGCTACTGTAAAAGCAGGCGCTTTATCACCAACTGAAAGCATGCTTAAAAATGTACCTGCGCTAAGTATTGCTATCAAAGATAATACGATAACATATAAGGAAATTTTGTTTCTGGCTTTCATAGTTGTGCTCTTAATTCATTTCAAAATTAAACAAAAGCAGCTTCAACCTCTTATACTATTACAGCAATTGATTGCAACATACCAGCTAAAACAAAAATACAATTTATTGGATTAGAGGGTTTTGGGTACCCTCTAATCCAATATTTTATTCACCACCTACCATTATGGGCACCTGACCATTGGTAATAATTACTTTTGCATTACTTGAAGTTGACAAGTACTTCATCATATCAATATACTTGTATTTTAAAGCAGCCTCTGTCATTGCAGAATTTATAATGTCTTGAGACTTTTTAATTCCTTCTGCTTCAACAACAATTCTTTCTGCTTCTTTTTGTTGCTTTAAAATAACATACTCCATTTGCATTGCTTCTTGTTGCGCTTGCACTTTATTTTGTATGGCTTTTGTTATTTGTTCTGGCAAAACAATATCTTTTAACAACACAGCATCAATAATAAACCCATATTTATTTACTGCAATTAACATTTGTTCTTTAATAGCAGATTCTATTTTTTCTCTTTCTGTGGCATACAGTTCAGTTGCATAATAACGTGCTGTAACCTCTCTGGTTGTTGCTCTGAAATTTGTCATGATTGCAACCTCTTCGTAATTCTGTCCAAACCGAACGTATACCGCTTTAGCACTATCCGGATTGATGTGATACAACAAACTAATTTGTGCGTCAATACTTAATCCTTCTTTAGTAGGTACTATTAATTTACTATACACTTCCGTTACTCGAACGTTTATTTTAATAATTTTGGAAACAAAGGGATTAAAACCTTTTGAACCTTGCAAAACAGGCAGTGTTTTTATAATGCCAATTTTTTGTATCATTCCTACCTCACCCGGTCGAACAATAGTACAGCTGCTTATTGCAACTAAAACAATAGCAATTAAAATAGTTAGCTTTTTCATGAAATTTGATTTAAAGGGTTTTAAATGAATGTGCGAAATCTATTCAGAAATTATGTTGTGATTCTGTAGGGTTGGTATAGGGATATAAAATAGGTCAACATCTATGAGTTATGGAGCTTTTGGAGCCACTAATTATTTTTGTAGTTGTTAGGGTTTTGCTAAAAATGAATGCGGCCGGTTCATGCATAACATTAAAATGTCATAGTTGTCGTTAATATCATTCTAACGATCGATAATTTACCTTTAAACTATTGCATGAGTGTGTATCACAATGTGCGTTAGTGAAATGTATCACCTCACGATCTCGGTTTTAAAATCAACTATTTTTCATTACTTTCAATAAATTTAACTTTTGAATATGAAATGAATATGAAATGAATATGAAAAACGAAGTGAACACACATTTAAATCCGCTTCCAACGGGCAAAGTGGAGATTGCGGGTATTGCATTGTTTTTGATTGCGCTTTTTCTAAGATTTACACATCTGCCTTTTTCAGGACCATTAACAGTTCTTTCCTTAGGTACATTGGCGGTTATTTATATAATTCGGGGCTTTGAAATAATAGGTTTTCAGCAAGATGAAAAGCAATTTAATGCCGTAAATATGATAACAGGAGTTATTCTTTCAATTACGTGTATCGGCATTTTGTTTCGCTTGATGTATTGGCCTTTTAGCCAAATGCATTTAACAATTGCGTGTTTTGGTTTGCCAATTGCATTTGGTTGGTTGTTTACTGTTCGTACAAAAGTAATTTATAAGGAAACTGCTCATGTATATTTTCTTAAATTAATTCGGGTGGCAGTATTTTTTGCTTTAGCTGCAACACTTTATTCCATATCATTAAAAACTCAAATTGACATTGAAAATTGGGACGATACTAAAATGGCAGAATTAAAATACAAGTATATGAGCAACCAAAATAATGCGCAGTATAGAGAAGAATATTTAGAGTATAGAAAAAATAAATTGAAATAATATTTCTATAGCTGAATTAAGCTTTTGGTATTTCTGCGTCTTTAATTAAGGATAAAATAAATTTCTTCCTCTATTAAGTTGAATACTTGATATTATATTTGGCGTATCAGTTTTTTCCATTTCTATTTGGCAAGTCTTTACAACAATTTCTACTATGGGGCTATAACGATAGAAGCCTTCGCATGGAGCGAAGGCTTCTATATGCACAACGTACGCTTTTATTAAAATCGAATACCCGCATTAAAGCCCAGCCAGTAAGGGTTGTAAATGTTATCCCCGTTTGATATTTTAATCGTATTTTGGTATACAATAGCTTTATTTGGAATTATTTTTGATCCTTTTACTCCACTTGAATTTATATACTTAGAAAACGACGTGTTGAATGTCGGTCCCGCAAACAAGGATACTCTCTTTGATATCTGTAAACCCAACATAATACGTAATTGAAGTTGCTCATTCATCCTATTTGTGAAGGCTTCATTTTCATTTATATGTAATGCTACAAGATCAAAAGATATTGTTGAATTCTTACTCATTTGCGAAGTAGTTCCAAGTCCATAACCAAATGTCCAGCGATAACTTACAGAATTAAAATTTACTCCGAATTCAAAAATATTATACAATCCTTTTACCCCACTTTTAATGGCAATATTTGCGCGTGTAGTTTCCGAATAATATGCTTCTATTTTAGCATATCCATTTTTAGCAATAGATAATATTCCAAAAGGCACGCCATGTATCGTATCGCAAATATTAATGAGCCCAAATTGAAAACCATTTACTTTATGCGCATGATTAACTAAACCAATTTGTCCGCCATTCACTACGCCATTATGCTGATTAACGATACACGCTAGTTGTAAACCGTCTAATTGTTCCGTTCCTACATTTACAGCACCTGACACTTGTACGCCAGAGGCTGCACCATTCGCAACATTTACAAGACCCGCAAATTGCCCACCAATAAGCTCTTGATTTGTAATGTTTGCAATCCCTGCAAACTGTGCACCTCGCACATATTCTCCAACAATATTTGTTATGCCTGCCATTTGAACACCATGTACTTCTCTGCGGACTATATTTGCTACACCACCGTATTCAAATTTTGATACTGCGCCATTATATCCAATAAGTCCATTTAACGAATACTCATTTCTATAAAGACCACTCGTTAAGCCATGTGATGCTAAAGGGTAAATTCCAGTAAATTGAAAATCATCTTGAATCAATAAATCTTCGCTGTATTGAATGTTAGATGTATCTGTAATTTTTTTGGGTCTACGCTCCAATTGTTTCGCGATCATTATACTGTCGCGCAATTGTTTGTATTCCTTTTCAAGCGCTAATTTAGATGCTTTATAACTCTTTTTTAATTGCGTATTATTTAAAAAAGATTGAATGGCTACACTATCTTTTTTTTGAACATAGGTAGAATTTAAGTCTATAAGTCCTTTTGAGTACGAATTATCTAATAGCTTTATTGCTTGCACCGTGTCTGTCGAAATAAATTCGAAGGGCTTTGCAATCAATATTACTGGTGGAATTAGTGAATCTTTGTCAGACTCTATTATTGTATTTGTTTCAGGTGTTGTCTCTAGATTTGTATTGGTCTTAACACTCGTATTATTTTTCGGGGGCGCCGGATAATGATGTTCAGCTTTATTTCTTTTTAATACAATCTGATTACCTACTGCTCTATAAACGATAGGTGTTGATTTAAATAGTTTGTTCAGAACGTAGCCTAGACTTTCATTTTTAACATAAAAAGTTACGTGTCTACTTAAATCCACTTGGTCTGGAGAATAAGAAAAATTTACACCGTACGTGTTCTTTATCTGTTTAAGTGCTTGTTCTATACTAATGTTTTGGAACTGAATAGTTACTTTTTTATCCAGTACTTGCGCAAAAATTGCATGTGTGGAAATGAATAGAAAAAGTAATGTCAGATGAATTTTTTGTCTCATCTTAAAATTTTTTCTATAAATATACTAAAAAGTCTTTTAAAAAATTATTTGCACCCTTCTCCTTTTAAGATGTATAAAGAACCTTGTTTCTCGATTTGCATATTCATGGAAAGTGCAATTACTTGTAAAATTTCTTCCACATCTGCATTGTCAAATTCACCCGTAAATCTGCATGTACCCATGTCTGGATTATTTAGTTTTACGTCAACACCTGTTCGACTTTTTAAATCCGTTACTACTTGATTTAAAGGAGTCCCAGTAAAAATCAGTAGGTCCGCATTTCTCCAAACGGCAGGCTTCGTATTCATTGTTTCACCTTTGCGCAAGTTGCCAATTCTATCTACGGTACACGTCATTCCTTTTGTTAGCATGACTTCTTTACCAGAGCGACTGTATTTTTCTAGCACAGCAACTTTACCTTCTTCCACTTTTATAACATCTACCGAATCATTTGCTCTACTGCATACCAAAAATTTGGTTCCTTTTACTACTACTCTAGATCTGAATGATAAAACAGTAAATGGCTTTTTTTCGTTTTTTTGTACTTCAAAGAACGCTTCGCCATCTAAATATACGATACGTTCTGTTTCGCCATATGTAGACGCATACCGAACCGTAGTTGTATCATGCACATATACTTTGCTGCTATCAGGAAGATAAAACTCCTTCATTCCTCCAAAGGATTGTAAATCTGTAAAAGTAGGTTTGGTAAATACAACATTACTCATAGCCCACGTTATACATGCTAAGAGCAATACTGCTGCTGCAGCTTTGGCCACTGGTGCTTGCCAGATATTCACCCATAAAGAAATACTCTTTACTTCTTTACAATCTATCGTTTGCGCTTTTACAGCATTCCAAGCCTTAACAATATTGAATTCAGGGAATTGATTTCTCTCTCTCGAAACTTTCCAAGATTTTTCAACTTCTTCAAAAAACAACTTATGCTCCGGCTTTTCCGCTTTCCAGAGGTAAAGTTCTTGCACTTCTTGTTCCGAAAGTTCTCCCTGCTTAAAAGCAGTGATTGTTTCGTACCAGTAGTCGCTATTTAGAATATTTTCGTTTTTCATGGTCATTTCAATACTAAGACAATTGAGCAAAGGATTACCCCTATTTATATATTGAAAATAATTGTGCTATTTTCAGAAATAAATATTGCGAGAAATAAGAGGAAAAGATGCTCTCTCATAATTCTCAGCGCTTTACCCATATGATTCTCAACTGTTTTAACAGATATTTGAAGCATTTCTGCTATTTCTTTGTAAGATAATTGCTCTTCTCTGCTCAACATGAAGACAGTTCTGCAAGCATCTGGCATCGATGCAATTGCCTTATTAATTGAATCTTGCATTTCTTTACCCTCTAATTCCAAGATTGGGTCATAAGAAACAGACGCTGTTTCTTCGCTCAAAATTGACACGTCTTCATGTACAATTTTTTTAGCCCTATTGTATTCATTTATGCTTCTATTATAAACCGCACGAAATAAATAGGTCTTAAAAGAAGATTGAATGATCGTACTTGTTCTTTTATCCCAAAAATTTACAAAACACGTTTGTACAACATCTTCTGCAAGATCCTTATCTCGAACAATTCGAAATGAAAATCTACATAAGTGTTTGTAATAGGTATGAAACAAAGATTCAAAATAGTCTTCTTCGTTATCAGAAGGCCAATCTTTTTCTGTGTCTTTTATAAGCCTGTGAGGGGTACTCATTTATTTAATTTAAGACGTAACAAATACATATTTGCTGTGATATACAAATAAGACTCTGTATCATCTAGGGCAACATTTGAAGCATGTTCTTTAATTTTAATCGTAGCAATATGCTTTCCAGCTGGATTGAAAACCCAAATACCCATCGGACCAGAAGCGTATATATATCCCTTGCTATCCATCTTTAAACCATCGGGCAATCCTTTACCTTTATTTACAAAAGGAGTTGCATCCATAAATACGTTGCCGTTACTAAGTTTACCCAAACTGTCAATATCATATACCGCCCAAATTGCGCGTGCTGGATCCGAATTGGCTACATATAATTTCTTTTCATCATTAGAAAGAATAAGTCCGTTGGGACGGGTTAAAGAATCAATGATTTGTTCTACAGAACCATCTGCATTCAATCTATACACGCCTTCTTTTGTTTGTTCTTTTAATGGATCATTTTCTTGTTTTTCTAATCCGTATGGAGGATCAGTGAAATAATAATTTCCCTTTTTGTCTGCAATAACATCATTTGGGCTGCTAAAGCGTTTGCCATCAAATTTATCAGCAAGTGTTTTAAAATCTGCTGTTGGAGCATCTAAAGGCGCGAGCATTACTGCTATGCGTCTATCACCACATTGTGTTAATATTAACTTGCCTTCGCTATTTAAACAAAGCCCATTAGATCCTGTTTCGCCTCCACGTGTAATTGTATCTGTATACCCAGATGGGGTTAAATATAGTTGCAGACTATCTTTCTCTGACCAGCTATTGATGGTGTTTCTGGGAACATCTGAAAAAATTAATTTGTGTTGGTCTTTTAACCAAAGCGGACCTTCTGCCCATAAAAATCCTTGTGCAAGAATTTCTGCCTTCGCATCTTTTGAAAATAAGGTTTCTGCTTCGGGATCTAATATTTCGATTTCACTCAATGTGTCTGCTAACTTAACTTGAGTATGTTGTTTTTGATCGGTACAGCTTGACAAAAAAATTGCCAAAATGGAAATAACTAAAAGACTCTTTTTCATTAAGCTAAAATACGCAATTTATTGGTATGAATAAAAACAAGGCAATTTCTTAATTCGAAATACCTATACTTAGGTAGTTTGAGATTTTTGAACGAACCAATTTTGAGGCAAGCGTTTTGTGATTTTTACGACTACAAAAGTAACAAGCAATGCAAATATCATTCTAAAAATAAACACCATCGACCAGTGTGCACCCATGGATATCATTAGCAATGAGTCTTCAATTAAGCTGTGACATAAGCCCATTAAAACAAATGCATAAAATACATCCATGGCAGGAATTTCCTTTTCTTCTGTCTCCTTAATAATTAATGCGCCTCCATATAAAATACCTAAACTCATGCCAATCACTGTCATGGGTATTACTTCTTTGTTAATCCCCAAGATGCTTAGTATTGGTTTTAAACCTTCACTAAATGTATTTAATATTCCAGATCTTTTTAATACACGCATTACAAACAATAGCGCCATCACAACAAAGAATACTATGATGTATTTTTTAATTTCACCCAATACCCAATCCCCGATGCTGGGGTTTACAAGAATTTCAGGTTTCCATTGAATACTATTTGGTTGTTGTAAAAATTGGGTTTCATTTAACAATAGATTCATGCAAATAGCAGTAAGGATTCCAAAACCAAAACGAATTAAAAACATAATCCAAAGTTTGCACCCTGCTTTGCGCGCTATTTGTAATTCTATTGGAAGTGCATGTGCCATCAACATCATACAACATAAGATGGATACTTGCGCGGTTGTCAAGGTGTTAGAAATATCTAAGGAATAAAATGCAATCATTCCTCCGTAAATATTGGTTACCATAGTTGTAGCCCAAATGATGCCGCAAGCGCCTGGTAAGCCAACAAATTTCATTATGGGGGCAAGTGCAGATCCTAAATAATCAATCCATCCTAAATACTGCAATACCTTTACAGCGATAGAAATGGGTATCATTATTTTATATAACAGCAATGCTGATTTACTTGTGTCTTTTATTAAACTTTTGGAGGCCTTAATCATAGTTGCATGAAAGAATTCAAAAATAGGCAGAAAGTAATTCATAGAAAAGGGCTTGTACGTTTTAAACATACAAGCCCTTTCTTTATGTAATTAAAGAGTACTTACTTTAATTGATTCACCAATTGTTTTTTTGTTTTATAGCCAATGTCATCATAAACCAATTTCTTGTTTTTATAAATATGTATCGCTGGTAAAGATTCTATTTCAAAATGCTGACTCAGTGTTGGGTTTTTGTCTACATCAATACGTACAACAGTAACTTTATCGGACATTGTTTCAGCAATGTCCTTCAAGTCTGGCTCCATTTGTTTGCATGGCCCACACCAGATTGCATAAAAATCTACCAAAACATATTTGTCCGTTTCTAATAATTTTTGAAATTCAACCAAACTCATCTCTTGTTCTGATTGAGCAACACTTGGTGTATTTCCTTTTTCTACAGGCAATGTGGCAGCATTCCATTTTAACATTCCTCCATCTAATTCGTATACTTTTTCAAAACCTTCCGAACGTAAATAGTTTGCAGCACTCGCACTTCTTCCACCGCTTAAACAATATACAAACACAGGTTCTTTTTTATTTAAAGGTGCTACTTGGGTTTTAAAATCTGAACCATTCCAATTCACATTTTTCGCATTTTTTATATGCTCTTTATTAAACTCTTCTTCCGAACGTACGTCCAGAAGTGTGGGATTTGCAGTAGCCTTCACCATATTGCTAAATTGAAGCGCATTAAGTTTTAGTGTGTCGTTGGTTGCTGCTGCAGATTGCTGATTTGAACAAGCGCTTAGGCTTGTTGCAAAGAATACAACCATCATTCCGATAAAAATTTGTTTCATATTTTTTACGTTTGTTTTAGAACACCTAATTATACGTTTAAAGTTCAATAATAGAGATTATTCGGCAGAAATGGTAGTTTTATGGGGAGTTCTGACATATACTTTGTGTCGTGCATTGTATTTAGAAATAAAAGGGAAAGATTTTTTATTGTCTGGGTCTTTTTTAATTTTTTTGAAACTAGCAGATAAGGCTGGGTCTCTAGTTATAATTGGCTCCAATGTTTTTTTATCAACTTTCGCAATTACTCCAGATGTATAATCTAAAAAGTACATTGTTATTTTAATCTGACCGTTGCCTACTGTTGATCGGTCTGCATCATTTGCTGGGACTGAAACCCATTCTTTTATCATAAAGGTTGAAATAGCTGCTTTTAAAAAAATCGGATTTAATTGGGATTTATAAAATATAAATAATCGCCCATTTATAACCGTTGCATATAAATTCGCTTCAAACTTTAAACGTGTGTTATTGCTGTTTATATAAAATAAATTATCAACGTTAATTTTATCTTGAATGGCTCCAATCTCTAATTCGCAATTGGGGAATTTCGGAGTATTGCTTCTTACCTCTTTTAAAGACGTATAAATTCCATTTTTTAATAGTAAACTGTTGTCAAATAACATGCTATCATACTCTGTTTGAGCAAAAAGTGTTATGGCAAAAAATGCAAGTATAATACAGGTAATTGTTTTTTTCATTGAATCAATTTGTTTCCGTCCGATTATTTGTACTCAAAAATATGTATAAAGAATTCAAATTTCCTGATTGTTATTCTTCTGATTTAGGTATTACGGGCAATACGTAAATATACATAGGATTTCGAGTATTGTATTGAGAAATAAAAGGATACGACTTTTTATTGTTAGCATCGCTTCTTATTTTTTTGAAACTTGAATATAAGACAGGATCTCTCATAATTATTGGTTCCAAATTTTCCTTATTTACTTTGGAAATAAAACCTGTAGCAAAATCCAAACAATATATGTTGACTTCTACACTACTTGTAGTTACGGGTACCGTACTTCCATAACCTGGATAGCCATAACCCATATTGTTTTGCGGCATATAGGTTGTCGTTGTAACAATTTCATTCAGTATAAATGTAGATATTGCCCCTTTCAAAAAAACAGGATTTAATTGATTGTCATAAAAAATAGATAAGCGACCTTCAACAACAGTCGCATATAAACTCGATTCAAACTTTAAGCGTGTGTTTCTGCTATTTCTATAATATAACGTATTTAAATATATTCGATCTTGATTTTTCTCTAATTCCAATTCACTATCCGGATATCTAGGCGAATTGTATTTAAGTTCCTCTAAAGTGCTATAGATTCCATTTTTAAAAACAGTTTTGTTGTCAAATAAGATACTATCAAAACCAATTTGAGCAAAAAGAGGTAGCATCAAAAAAAGATATACCGCACACAAAAACGCCTTTTTCATATACCAATTTATATAAAATTCCGCAGTAATTTGCAGAAGTTTCAATTGCAAATAAAAATGTCTGAGCCAACGCTCAGACATTTTTATTAATTTACTCTTGTAAGGTTGCTATTTTGGTTGCTTGATGAATAACGCGTTGTGGAAATGGAATTTCAATTCCTTCTTTATCAAAACCAATTTTGATTCGTTTTCTTAACTCACCTGTTACATCCCATTGTTTAATGGGTAAGGTATCTCCTACTATTTTAATATCAATAGCTGAATCCCCTAGTTTATCAACTCGTAAAAACTGAGGTGCTTTAATAATAAAGTCTTTCCACTTTTCATCGTTTGCTAAGTCATTCCCTATTTTATTGACAACGTTAATCACATGATCTAAATCTGCACTATAAGAAACGCCTACATTTAAATTTACACGAGAAAATACTTTTGACATATTTGAAACGGTCTTAATTTCTCCGTGAGGTACGTGATGTACGGTACCATCCATATCCCGTAGGGTTGTCATGCGCAAACTTATATCTTCCACTAAGCCTCCAATAGTTCCAAAACTTACTACGTCGCCTATTCTATATTGATTTTCAATGATGATGAATAATCCAGCAATGATGTCGCGAATAAGATACTGACCGCCAAAACCAAAAGCTAAGCCAACAATACCAGCACCAGCAAGGATGGGCCCAATCATCAACCCAATTTCTCCTAAAATCATTAAGGTAGCAATCGTTAAAATTAAAATGGTAGAGCTAGTACTAAAAATTTTTATAAGTGTATCTTCTCTTTTCTTCTCCCCATCTTTTGAAGTTAATTGATCGGCAGTTATTGTTATACGAACAACTTTCTCAATAAACCGATTTGCAATTTTATTCAAAATAAAAGAACCTATTATTATAAAAATAATTTTAACTCCATGTTCAAGTGCCCAAGGTAAAATATTTTCTAAATATGAGATTAATTTTTCTTTCATACGTGATGTTTTTAATTATAAAACATATTTTCAGAAATACATTTTCTGTTTCCTGTTTTATATTTGGTTTTCTCAATTGATTTCGAACGTATTTAAGCAGGGGCTTACATACACTTTGTTCCACTATCTACAATATACAAAATTTATATGGCTTATGTAAGTGATGTACATGAATTGTTGTTGAACAAAATACCCATAACCATTCAAAGTGCTCGTCAATATTATATTATAAATGTTTGTTATTCTATTATTTTAAAAAATAAAATGTTCAAAATAGAATTAATGGTAGCTTCATTAACAGTAGCGTAAATTTAATTTATTTTTATTCGTTAATATATTCTGAACCCAACTGAAGCTTGTAGCCATATATTTTTGTACCGTGGAGTTTGAGATGAACTGTTTTCTCTATTATGTGTTACATCCCAACCTGTTCTTAATCCAAAAACAACATTATTAAAGTTAAAATCTAAACCGCCTGTCAGACAAAATATATTATGGCGCACTGGTTCGCTTTTAAACTGTTCTTCTTGAAAACGATTTAATGACGAATTTGTAAAAACATTGCTTTGACTCATTAAAAATGAATATTGAGGTCCGAATAGAATTGTTAGTCGTTCAATAGGCTTTACTGCAAAAAATATGGGTATGTCGACATAGTTTAATGTGCGCTTCAATTCATAGCTGCTTAATAAATAAATACCTGAACTATTAAAGCCACGTTGAGATAAGAGTACCTCTGGCTGTATACCAATATACTTTGCGATAGGTATGTACAAGAATGCGCCTCCTGCAAAGCCTGCTTTCCCTCTTGCATGAAAGTTTTCTGTATGAGAATTATATATACTTGAAAAATTTATCCCTGCTTTAAAACCGAATGAAATGTACTCTCGTGAGTCTTCATTCTGTGAAAATGCATTTATTGAACTTAAGAGCAGAAATACGAGGCATATTGTCAATTGACGCTTACAAATATTCTTTCCAAAATTATACATACCGTACTAATCAAGAGAAGGATACTTTAGATTCTGTTTTAATTGAATTTCTATTTTCTCCACTTGTACTTTTTGATTGACTTCCTTATAACTCATCTCCTCTTTCGACTGAGAATTATTTAAACCAAATGAAAGTACAGTGCCTATAGATAAGCATACTAGTGATGAAATGATGAATGATTTGATAAATTTCATAGCGGTAACATTTATATGATTTAAATAATGTGTTTCTTCTTTTTATAATTCTTAAAATTAATCAATCGATACATATTAGGACTTACAAAAAAATACAAAATCGTTATAAATTTTTATACATAAAAAAAGGTCAGCGATTTAAGATAAATCGCTGACCTTTTTTATATATGCTATTGTAGTTTTAATTATTGAACAAATGTCCCGTCTTCCTTCACATATAAAATTACTTGATCGTTACTTACATTTGAAGATTTTTCAGTTATTACATAATATGTTCCTTCCTTAGTAATATGCTTATACGTATACACATCAACTATTTTATAATCTGGATAGGTTTTCTTGATTGAATTATAAACTGTTTGTGAAAGTTGATCCGTTAAAATTTGATGTTTTTCCTCGATTATCTTCCCTTCAGAATTATAAGTAATCACACCCTTTTTACCATCTTCTAAATATACTACTTTATATGATGTTGGATTGTTTGTGTCTTCGTTTAGTATAGAGTCCTTTGACCATAGAATATCACTAGCTCTTGTATGTTGCTTTTTAAATTCTTGTTCTATTGAATTTACAGAAACAGTCTTTTTTTCTTTTACCACTACAGTTTCTTCTTTCGAATTGCTGGGTTTTGGTTTTGCTGTTTGTGGACTTTCCTTTACAACCGTTTTGGTTGGAGTTGAAGTTTGCATGTTCTTCTTTGTACAAGAAGAAAAAATTCCCATATACATTATAGTAATGGAACTGAATAAAATAAATGATTTTTTCATATTACTGCTATTAATAAGCTTATGAATGATTTTTATTAATTAATGTATTATTTCAGTTTTAGCTTTTTTACTAACCAAATTGTTGAATATAGAACTTGCATAATCTTTAATCACATCCGAGTTACTTACTACAGCTTTTTGTACACCAAATTGCAAAATAAAACCTAATGCCTTTTTAAATAGATTATGCGAACCACCAACTAGTACTTTTTTTGAAAGATAACCTGTTGCAATACCCATCAGATTGTCCACTATAGAATTCTTACCCTCTGCGTCTGAAGTAAAGGAATTAAATAAACCTTTAATTAAATTTACAGGCTTGATTGATTCAACAAGATCATGAAAATGTTCATTAATCAAAGCACGCTCAATTTTTTTCCGTTTTTTCAAAATACTAATCGCTTCCTTTAAATTATCGTATTCATTCTTCATCATCGTCCTTTTTTAAAATTTCTTTAACCACAATATTCCTTGTTGGATTTTTTAAGAGTTGCGTTTTAAAAACAAAAAACACAATAAATAAAAAAACATAAAATCCGGATACGATTAAAAACCCTTTATACGGACTTAGAAGAATTTCACCAATCCAAAGTGACATTCCTACGCTCAACATCAATAAGAAAAACACAACCACCATTAATAAAACTAAATTGCTTACTAACCCTGATACAATATCAGCTGCTTTTTTTATTGTAGTCAGCTTATATAACGTTGCGTTTGTTGTAACGTAATCTTCAAAGTCTTCTATTATTTTCATTAATGGTGATGTGCTTTCCATAGTTGTATTTTTATCTTTTGATATTAAACTTCTGATAATGAATTTTTCAATTCATTTTTAGCTTCATTTTTAGCTTCGTTATATCTAGACTTTCCTTTTGCTATTGCACCATGGATATCCTCAGATTTTTCTTCGAATTTATCTTTTAATGAGCTTATCAAATCGTTGAATTGATCCTTAACATCTTCTAAATAATCATCCCCTTTACTTAAGATTTTCTTTCTTGTTTCTGAACCTTTATCCGGTGCTAATAATGTACCTACTAATGCTCCTACTGCAATTCCTGCTAATACGCCTAATAATGCTTTACCTGAATTCATAATTGTATAGTTTAAGTTGTTAGATTTTCATTTTTTTATTTAGTTGGGTTTAAATTTAAACCCTACCACCTTGTATTACTCTAACTAATACAGCGATTACAGCTAATACTAATAGAATGTGAATAATGCCTCCAGCTGTATAAGCGAAGAAACCGATTGCCCAAAAGATGATTAAAATAACGGCGATGATGTAAAGTAAATTTCCCATAGTTGTAATTGTTTAGTTTAGTTTTTTTAATTTTAATTTTTAAATTTTTTATAAGAAAGAAATAGCTAGATATAAACTTGCAACTCCATTATTGGCATTTGGAAATCTATATGTATTTCCTAAATATTGTTGCTCTTTGCCAATCTTTGTTAAGCCATAATTATACCTCGCTCCGATGCCAACATGGCCAATATCAAATCCAAGACCAACTGCAATACCTGCATCTAATTTATTATAATCTTCATTGTTAATATTTCTTCTAAAATCAATTAAATTGAAATTAGCGTCGTTTACTGCTTTGCCTCCAATTAAATAAGAAACATAAGGGCCAACATGAATATTAAAATTGTCCGTTACATTTACAACAGCTAAAATAGGTAACTCCAAATAATTTAAATTAAACTCTGTACTTCCTTTCGTAAGGAAAGAATTGTAATTAATTTTTGCACCTTTCGTAGAATAATATAATTCTGGCTGAATTGCAAAATGTCTGGATACTGGAATTTTCGCAAATAAACCAGCATTGAAACCCGTAAGCATTTCTGAATTTTCATCGCCATCTTTTGTATATAAGTTAGAGAAATTAACTCCTCCTTTTATACCAAATCTAGCATGTAAATCTTCTCCTGTAACTTGTGCATTCGTATGCAAAGCGCATAAGCTAATGCATAACATAGATAGTGAAGTGATAAATTTTTTCATAGCTGGTAGAAGTTTAATAATTTTAATATTACATTTTATCAAATTTGGCTTGAATTGCCATTGCATGATCCAAGTGCTCTCTCAAACCTGGCAACATTGAAGTAGCCCAAGCTCTAATATCTGCATCGCTAGAATCTGTTGATTGTTTTTCAAATAAGTCTATCGCGTCTTTATGGCCCTTAACCATCATGTCTGCATACGCTTTATTGAAATCTTTTTGATCCGTTTTGTCGTTTAATTTTTTATATGCATCCTTAATATCATCTGTATTTTCAGTTGGTATTGAGATGTTTTTCTTAGCAGCTAATGTTGTTAAATCTGCAGACGCTTTAGTATGAGCTGTGACCATCATTTTTCCTAAAGCTTTAATATCCGCATTAGTACTTTTTTCTTGTGCTAGTTTTCCTAATGAAATTTCTTCAAGGTTAATCTCATTTGCTTTAACTAAAAATTTAGCGTTTTTTTCATCTGCATTATCATCAAACTTTGCGTCGTTTTGTTCTTTCGCCAATTCTTCTGTTTTAACTTCACTATGGTTTTCTTCAGCAGCGTGATCTTTATGGTCTTCACAAGAAGAAAATCCAAATAGAGATGCGGATAAGAAAACAATAATTGCGGATGATTTAACTTTAGACATTTTCATACTTTTAAAAGATTTAAGTTGTTGTTTGTTTAGCTTGTTGTTCATTTATAACATTACAAATTTGCATTAGATTGCTAAAGATTATATTACATTAAAAAAATATTATGTTATATGATTTCCATTAACACGTCTTGATCGACAACAATTATAATTCAACTATTTAAAATAGTTAATCCTATTTGTTGCGTTTGAGCTTTGCCACAACTTATTACCAAGTGGGTGGTCTAAACAACACAACCACGACAGAAGCAATGCAGATAGCATAATATTATATCCTTTGTAACATTACAAAACAGCATTGATCTGTATTGTATTTATATGTTAACCATCTTACCATAATGCATTTCATTTATTAAATTGCCATCTGTCTAAATAAAAATGGCCTGTAAAATTTACAGGCCATTTTTATTTAAATACTTGAATTTCATTTTTCATCACGTACTATTTCTTTTTCTTTAGGAAAGAAACGTTTTGAATACGAGTAAGTAAACTCTGCGCCAAAAAATAAAATCATTGAAGAATAGGAAACCCATAATAATAATAATACAATAGACCCGCCTGCTCCATAAGCAGATTCTGGTGAGGCTTTACCAAAATAAAAACCTAATGCTGTTTTGCCGATCGTAAACAATACGCCTGTCACCAAAGAGCCCATCCACACCTGATTCCATTTAATTTTTGTGTCTGGTAAAATTTTAAACATAAGACCAAATAAAAATGAAATAACAATTAAGGAAAAGATGAAATTTATAATATTAAAAATATATAACATGAAATCTGATCTGTCCGTATGAAACCATTCTCCCACAGCAGATAATGCTGTTGACAATACAAGCGAAATCAATAATAAAAAAGCAATTGCTAATATTAGACCGAATGAAAATAATCTGTTCTTTAATAATAAAACAATTTTGTTTTTCTTTTCTTTTATTTCCTCTGGCTTTACTTCCCAGATTTCATTTAACGTTTTTTGTAAGGCAATGAATACTCCTGTAGCGCCTATAATTAAAGTTGCAATACCTATAATAGAACCTAAAATTGTTTCCTTTCCCTGTCCCGCATTTGTTAACAATGATTCCATCTGCTTTGCAACGTTTGAGCCAAATGTAGAGGATATTTGATTAATGATGTTATGTGTTACAGCATCTCTGGTAAAGAAATAACCCGTCACAGTTACTATAAGTACCAACAAGCCGGGCAAACTAAAGATGGAATAATATGCAATTACTGCACTTTGTCTAAATGGATCTTTCTTATTCCATTCTGTAAATGTTTCTTTTAATAGAGATGGAAATTCTTTCAAATGTAAATTCATAATTCTTTTTATTATAGTCTAGTTGGTAGCTTTTACAGTTACTTCATTTTTTTTTGAAATTTATTTTGGCAAAGCAATGCATATTCCCGTTGATTGTATAATGCTGGAATACTTATTGAAGTAATATCAATTATTAGATGATCTTTTGTTTTTCCTCTTATATTTTCAAAAATTTCAATTGCCTTAGTATTGGTTATGGCTATTTCATCACACAAGGTTTCATCAAATGTGTCGTCTATTATTGAAAAAAGATTGGATAAACGCTCTTCATCCATTCGGTTTAGTGAAGTAGGCATAGAATATTTTTTTGCTCCTAAAATACCTATCAACTCAAGATATTTTTTTGTATAAAACACTTCGTTTATTTTTCCTAACTCTCTCACATCAACTGTAATTGCTCTTGTTTGGGCAGCTTGAGCATACTTAATCTGCAACAAAAATAGTTCTGTTGCGCGTACTAAAAATGCTGCATTTAGTTTGTCCTCCGCTAAAACAGTTTTTTTATCGTTCAGTGTATGTACGTTCTTTTGAGAAAATATTGTTGGACTTTTAGAGATTGAAACACGAAAAATTGATGAAGCTGTAAATAAAAAACAAACGCAACATATTAGTTGCAAAATTATTCTTTTTGACCTTTTACTAAGATTCATAATTGCATGATTTAGGTATCATGCAATTTGCCTAATAAATAAAAAATTGTGTTGTACGTATTTATTTATTTGTTATACCATTACAATCTTAACGCTTATTTAGATTGATTGGTAAAAAAATATGAAATGTTGAGCCTTCTCCAAAAGTGCTTTCTGCAGTTATAAATCCTTTATGATTTTCTATTATTTTTTTGCAAATAGCCAATCCAATTCCTGTGCCAGGATAATCTGAGTTATTATGTAAACGATAAAACAAGGTAAAGATGGCATCTTTATATTCGTCTTTAAACCCTAATCCATTGTCACTAATTGATAGTTTATAATATTGTGCATTTTTTTCTTTTATCAATTCATTGTAGTCCGATGAATTAATTTTTTTGCAGGCAAAAGAAATAATAGGCGAGATGTCTTTTCTTGAGTATTTTATTGAATTTGAAATAAGATTTATAAATAACTGTTGTATTTGAAATGGAATCACAACCAAGGTAGGGAGAATTGTTCTGTGGATTTGAGCTTTCGCATCTTCTATTTGCTCCGTCAATTCTAGCACAGCCATATCTAATAATATATTTAAATCTGTACGCTCATATACCTTTTCTACTTTATTCGTTCGCGAAAATAGCAATAAATCATCTATTAGTATACGCATACGTTTTGCAGAAACCTGAATGCGCTCTAAGTAATCTTTTCCATGACTGGATAAATTCGTTGCCTCCTTTTCAAATATTCGAGAAATAAATGTTTGTATTTTTCTCAATGGTTCCTGTAAATCGTGGCTTGCGACATGATTAAATGAGGCCAACTCTTTATTACTTTTTTCTAATTCGCTATTTCTATCTTCTAATGATTTACTCACTAAGTATTCTTCTGTAACATCCATATTGATGCCAATTAATATTCTATTCCCAGAAGATGCAGTCAAAAACTTACCCGTTGATTTAAAATAGCGCAGATTGCCATCCTGGCGAATTACTCTAAAGAAGGCTACTGTAGATTGATTATGTTCTATAACTCTATTCTGTCCACTTATAATAATATGTCTATCATCCGGATGAACAAAATCTAAAAATTGATTCGTTTTTGCGTTATATTCTTGGGTTGGTATTCCTAATAATTTATGATGATTTTCTGAATATACTAAGTTATTATTTTCAAGATCCCACTGCCAGCTGCTAAATGCGCCTATGTCTTCAGCGTGATTCATGGTTTCTGTAGATATTTTTAAAATTAAATTGGCTTGTTTAAGTGCCTCAAGATCTTTATTAATTTTATAATAGGAAATAATAAATACAATTAATGAAAACATTAACATCACTAAGGAATACAATGGTGTAAAATACGTTTCTTTTTCATAATGTTGTTGCTGTTCTTGCAAATAAACGCCTTCCAAATCAATCATTTTATTTATGTGATTTCGAATGATCTTCATTATTTCTTTTCCTTCTAAAAGGCTTTTGTTAAATCTTTTCGCATTAACCTGGATGGAATCATCTAAATTGATAGCATTTTCTAATAAAATATTATAGCGCAAACGAATTAATTTTACCAGAGAATCTAAATTATTTTGTTGCTTTAAATTATCATGTGTAAGTGATTGCAACAGATTAATTGACTCGCTAACTTTTAACCTGGAATCGTTAAAGTCTTTTAAAAAAATAGAATCTCTCGAAATGAAATAAGATGTCTGATTAATTTCTACATTTTTCAAGGATGAATTTAATTGCTCTAATTCAACCCTTACCTTCTGCGTATGTATTAATAATTGAGTAGATTCTGTGATACTAACAGAATTTTTATATGTAATTGTTGATATAAAAATTAAAACAAAAAGAGAACCAACAAATATGGATTTTATGAGATTAGATTTATTAAGTAATGACTTAAAATTCATTTCACTCCTCTACGTTATATACTCAATAAAAAATTATCTCTATTTAGTCCATTTGTATGATATTGCCAATTAAGAGTTATCACTTCTGAAAGTGTACTTTTTAACATTACAAAATCATGCGGTTTTTTAATATATATGTTAGCCCCTTGTACAAAGGTTTCTTCAATATCTTCATCGGATGAAGAAGTTGAATAAATTGCAATTGCTATGTCTTTAAATGTGTCATTCGCTTTAATTTCACGCAAACAATCTAGTCCTGTTTTTCCAGGCATGTTTAAATCCAAAAAAAGAATGTGTGGCAAAACGATATTGGGCTTATTTAAATAATCCATCAATTCAATACCATTATTTAAAGTAGTTACTGAAGTTTTAATTTTAATTTCTTCAAATGCTTCCCGGAAAAATAATCTATCGTCTTCATCGTCATCCGCTAACATTACTCTTATAATTTCACTTTGCATCTTACCTAAATATTTTAGTTTGTTCTTTAATTATGAAAATTAGATGTTACGAATGTTATTTTTACGCTTATCAATAATACGCTGAAATGCACTAGGTGTTAATCCGGTTGCACCTTTAAATTGATTACTGAAATGTGCTACGCTACTGTAATTTAACTTCCAGGCAATTTCTGTAATGGTTAATTCATTCGTCAATATCAATTGTTTTGCACGTTCAATTTTTTGCAAAATAATATAATTAGCTATAGATGTATATGTAACATCTGAAAAAAGATTAGAAATGTATCCATAACTTTGACCTATTTTATCGGCTAAATATGCAGAAGTTTTAGAAGTAGATAGTTTCTCATCTGAATAAACCATTTCGACTATTGCATCTTTAATTTTTTGAACCAAAACACTTTTATGACTTTCTACAACTGAAATACCATAGTCGTTCAAACTTTGATTTAACTTTTTTATAGTTTCTTTTGAAGGTGAGTTGTTTAATTCAACTTCGCCAAATCCTAGCACAGTATAATTCAAATGTAAAGAATCTAATTGCTCTTGAAGCACTTTCTTGCAAATAGAATTTATGTCAAATTTTAAATACAGCTTCATTCTCTTTTTTTAATAAATATAATTATTTTAAATAAATATACCTACTTCAATATGCGTTATTGAAGTAGGTATATTCCTATTTTTTAATTAAATAGTTTATTATTTTTTCTTAGCCAACATAATTGCTCCGCCGATAACTAATACCACGCCTACAATAGGAGACCATTGAACAGGATGCTCTTTTTCTTTATTGATTTCAATTGGACCAAGATCGACAACCTTTTCTTTTGTAACAAAAGTAAATCCTGTATAAGCAATCATTAAAGCCCCAATCACTATAATTACCCAAGCAATATTTTTCATAGCTGTTAATTTTAAATGTGTTTATTTTTATACTATTATTTACACTGCATAGATTTATTTAAATTCAACCAATCAGCAGAGCGTTGCATTTTTATTAAATACTGCTCTTCTTTAAATATCTTATAAAAGGTGTTTAAAGAAAAAATAATTGTATTCACTTCAGATGATTTTTTTCCTGAGAACATTTTTTCTTCTTTTAAGAATGAACTGTATTCTTGTTCGTTCTTAAAAATATTCATCAACAAAAAGTCAAACGTAGTTTTTGCAATTGTTTTATATATTGGCTCTCCAGTTGCCATCCAAGCGCAAAGCAATGCTTCTGAAATAACACTGGCGTTTATACTTACATTACGTTGAAACCATTTCCAATTCTCCGTTTCAACCAATTTATATTGATCTACTAATAGCCCTGCGTATTTTTTAATCAACCATACACTTTCAATACTTTCATTTACTTTATTATTAAAGTATAATCCTTTAATTAAAAGGGATATCGCATATACGGAGTGAATTTTACTTGCTCCTTGCAAAGCATTTTGAAACATCGCTTCAGCTTTTTCAATAATTTCTTTGGGCATAACCTTCTTTTTTGAAATTAAATACCCTAAAGCCCAAATAGCGCAGCCTGTTGTATCAGCCAAATTTACCTCGCTATTAGCATCGGTGAATTTTTTATCTGCATCTACAAACTTGTAAAAGTAGCCTGATGGTTGCAGACAATGCTCAATAAAGCCTAAATAAATATCTATTAGTTCTAAATCCGTATCAGTTTTGTTCAACTCAAAATGATCGCACATGATAACCAATGCCATCGCATTATCATCTAATGCATAAATATTTAAATTTGAATCTACATTGTTTTGCTTGATTCCGAAATCTGTTGTTAATGTTTTAATTTGATTAAAACTTGTTTCTGAAAATGTATGAGAAATTTTTTCTCTAATGTCTGAAATTTCAAAATTACGTACCGTTGTATTATATAATAAACCATTTCTATTAAAAGAAGCATTCGCTTTGTTTAAAAAATATGGATTGATTGCAGTAGAAGAATCTTTTTTTAATAGCGTTTTAACAATTTCTTTGTCGTTTGTAAAACCGCTTTTATTTCTCAACTTTCTCATAATTCAGACCTTTAAATTAAACTTTCCAGAATCAATAATTGATTTCCTAAAAGCATGCTGTAAAAGTGCTATGTTTTCCACATTAAAATATTACAGAATTATATTCTATTGTTACATAAATTACATATTATGCTTCCATAATATGGTAGAATATTTATAAATAACTAAAAATAAGATGGTTGTGTTTTTATATGTAAAGCAAAAATTTCATTATTTTATACCATTCCACTCATAATAATTATGATCAGAATCCTTTTGAAAGCCCATTTTAGTATACAATTCATTTCCTACGTGTTGGTCTTAGCCGTTTCTAAAATTAAACCACAAGCATCTGTTTCCATGCATAATTTTTGAGCTGCAGATAATAAAGCTTTAGATAACCCCATTCCTCTAAATGATTTACTTACAAATAAATCATTTAGCAACCACAAACGTTTCATGCGAGTGGAAGAAAAAATAGGATATAATTGTACGAAACCTGTTAATTCGGAATTTTCACCAACTGCAACAAAAATAATGGATTCATTATTTTTCATTCTTTCTGATAAAAACACTTTCGCAGCCTCTTTATCAGAATTCATTTTGTAAAATTCTCTATATGCCTCAAATAACTCTGTTAATTGGTTCAAATCTGCTGATTGGTAATTTCTAATGATATGCATATATCTGTGTGTTCCTATTTTTAAAAGTACAATAGGATGGTTTTAATTTAGATTCAATTTTAAGCGTTACAAGGTTCTGTTCGTAATCTTAATTTTTAAGGATTAAGTGCAAGATTCACAAGTATTGTGAGATTGTGATGCTTTTACAAACTGGCTATCTTCCAAATTTCAGTTTCTGAAAAGTATGTATTGCTAATTAAAAAATTAACTATTTTTAATGGGGAAAGGTAATGATAAAGATCGTTCCTCTTTTTTGTTTATTATTTACTTCTATACACCCTTTATTTGCATCAATTAATTCTTTGCACAACAACAAACCAATGCCTGCTCCTTTTTCATTTAACGTGCCGTATCTACTTTTGGATAAATCATTCACAAATAATTTTGCCTTTAAATCATCCGTAATCCCGATTCCTTCATCTTCAATATACAGCTTCAGGCTGTGCTCGTCTGAAGTTGCATATAATTTAATTGTACTGCTTGGAGGAGAAAATTTAATGGCATTGTTAAAAATATTTCTAAATATAATTTGAAACATTACTTTGTCAAAGTATATTATTGCTTTCGCATCAATTTCTAAATTAATTTTTAATTGTTTCTTTTCTAAAGACTCATGAATTTTTTGAATTTCGGATTTGATTTCTTCAAAAATTAAAATAGACTCTGGCATGGGATGCAATCCGTTCATTTGTGAATAGGACCATGTCAACAGATTCTCCAACATTTGATATACATGCAAGGAAGACTCTTTTAAACGTAAACCCAACTGAACCATTTCTTCATGAGATAAGGCTGAATGAATCATGACCTCAGAAACACTCAATAAATTATTGACAGGCTGTCTAACATCATGAGAAATAATGGATATCAACTTAGATTTTAATATGTTTAATTCTTCTTGTTCTTTAGTCGTTTTATTCAGTTGAATAGTGGATTCATACAATTCATTTCGTTCTATTAATAAACTTTTATTCCGTTGAAATAAATACTTAACAATAACATCTGAAGAGATTACAAATATATACGACAAGAATACAGTACCCATCAAAGAGATAATATTGTATGTGGTATTAATGAATACAATTGAATCTGGCTTTAATCGAATGAGTGCATCAAAATTATAGTGATGCATCATAAATGTTATAATGCTTGAAATGGTAACTAAAACTATTGAAGAAATGAGTGCATTTTTATATTCTTTATCGAATAGCAAAAATATAATTATAATTAAGGGTAAATAAAATGTCGCCATGTTTATCTTATTACCTAATAATATTGAGAGCGTAAGCACATTCGCAGTCATCGTTGAGAATATAATTGCTCGTGCAATAGTGTACTTTCTCCTTGAGTTAAAATTAAAGCATAATAAATATATAGGTGAAAATAAAATACACACCCATGCAAGTACATGCAAATCATAAATAATATACGGAATGATCATAAATATAGACGCCGCGATGCATAATACTGCAAGTGCGTTAACAAAGTAAATTCTCTTTGCTTCTACCGATTTAACATTTTCAGTGATTCCTATTTTTAATAACTCAAACAATTTTATTCTTTTTTATATTTTGAAAATATATTGAAATAAAATACTTGTACCTCCTAAAGATAAAAAAGCGTAATGGTTATTTTTCAATTCCATTACGCCTTTCTAAGTATTTTTAGTATTAATAAATCACTTATTAAATTTTAAAATGACACTTAATTTTTTAAGAAGTTTTTACTTCTTCATAGATCGAGCAATTTTCAGTAACTCGGTATCTCCTATTTTTACGGCAACGGTAGAAGGAAGTTTTACTAATTTATAAGTTACGATGTATTTTAATTCTTCTTTCGCTTTCAATTCAACGTATTTTCCTTGTTGTTCAATTTCAATATAACTGTGATCTGGGTTTGCATACATTTCAATTTCCCCTTCTTCTGGTGCATACTTCCCTGTAGGAACATCTTCAAAAGATTTTACCATTAACAACCCATTAGAGACTTGTGCCATCCAGCCTTCTTTGCCATCCGATAATAATTTCGGAACACCTTCAGGTATTGTTTCCATATTGTATTCAAACCAAGTAACATCTGCGCTATCCTTTGTTAGCGGAGCTAACAAACCTCTTTTTGATTCTTCCCCGCTTGGGTAAAATGTTAATCCCCCTGGCGCTACTCTTGAAATTTCCCAAGCTGCTACTTTTTGAGATACTTCAGACTCATTGATTATCAAATAGGTAATTTGTAAACTCGTATCCTTTACATCTATTTTGTAGGTTTTATTAAATACAAAACCTTGTTTGGGATCCTTCTGGCTTCTAATAATTATTTCTGTTGGGTCTGAAATTACTGCATACGGAAGATTATCTAATTGTTGTGAAGGTGGCCACCCCCAAGCACTTTGCGGACTTGGCCATAATGATGTACCCCAATTATTTGAATTCACATCTTTGCCACTTAAAATATTTTCACCATTTAAAGAAAGCGCTTCCAACCTGCCACCATTCTTTACATCTACTCGTGCTTGTAAGCCACCATACGTTAATATGTATAGACTGTCCCCTACAGTTGAAATGGTAGAATAGGGCTCTTCTTTTGTTTCGATTTTTTTCGGTTCCTCACAAGAATTCAATAACATTACTCCTAAAAGTGCCGCTGAGGTTAAAAGATTTCTTTTCATTTTTATATTCTTAAATTATTGATTGATAAGCAATTTAATTTGAAATTTACAGTATTTTTTAGAAAGCTAACACCTTACGCAAGACTATTTTTTTATTTAAACAATCGATTTATCGTTCATAAAATAAATGATGCACATACATCTATTCTAAATATTTCTTTTAGGTATTTAATTTATACCTAAAAGTAGTGGTATCAATTAACCAAGGCAGAAGCAAATGCTATTTGAATTCAAAAAAAATGACTACATTATAATCAGGAGTTTTCATTCCCAAATAATACCATCCAACATCATTAAATTGAATATTAAATAAAATCAACGTTATGACAAAAGTTACATTAAAAGGCAATCCGGTTACCATTAAAGGCGATTTGCCAAACATTGGCACTACAGCATCGGATTTCACATTTGTTAAATCTGATTTATCAGAAGGCACTTTATACGGACAAGGGGATGTGATTAAAGTTATTATTGCAGTCCCAAGCTTGGATACAAGCACATGTGCCCTTGAAACGAGACAATTCAACCAAAAATTAGCAGACCAAAAAGGCGTACAAGGAATTGTAATTTCAAAGGACTTGCCCTTTGCTATGAAACGTTTTTGCGAAACAGAAGGAATTTCAAATGTTGTGAGTGGTTCTGATTTCAGATCATCCGAATTTATTCAAAAGTATAATACCGAAATATTAGACGGACCATTAAAAGGTCTTTCTGCACGCGCTATTGTTTTAGTTGATAAAAATAATGTAGTCCGTTATACAGAGTTGGTGTCTGAAATTTCTGCAGAACCAAATTACGATCACGTATTAAAAGCAATTGAAGGCTTAAAATAAGGTTGTTCGTTACGTATTTGTTTTAAGAGTCGCTAATGCGACTCTTTTTTTTTATTTTTAACTCAAACGATTTCATTTTATGATACATAAACATCTTTTCATTCTTGGATTATTTCTCTTATCCATCATGGCGAGCAAAGCAGAAAGTATAAATGCTCTTTCTTTAAAAAATGGTTGTGTAGCCGTACAAAAACCCTCCACTTTTTTTACAGCAACCATACACAGCCCTAAAATTAATGAATGGTCAGTAAATGCGATGCAAGATGAAAAGAATCATACAGGCTGGTGCTCTGGAGCAGCATCAAGGGTTCCTTATGTCTTTGTATTTGAATTGTCAGAAGATTTTATTATAAATACTATTTCATTCAATACCTTTTGTCAAAAAGAATATCCAGGCATTAGCGCTAAAGATATCAAAATTGAATATTCAATAACTACAGCAAAAACGGGTTTTTTATCTGCTGGTAATTTTGCCTTACAAGAAAATGCAGAAAATATATTTACAATTACTGGAGTCAAGGTACGTTGGATTAAACTCACTATTTTATCAAACTTCGGAAACCCTCAATGGACAGAGCTAATGGAGTTTAAAGCTTTGGGAGAATACGCAGTTGCTAAACCTAAAACAGTTTCCATAACCGGTATTTGGGACAGCGATTTTGATTGGGTAAGTATTAAAACCAATCCCAATAATGAACTTTATGGTTGCTATAAGTGGTCTCATGGCGAGTTGTATATTAAAAAAGTAGAGCGTTCGACCTTTACATTTACTTGGAAACAGAACGATGATGGACAACAAGGATGGGGTGTGGTAGTCCTAAACAAAGAAGGGACAAAATTAAATGGTATTTGGGGTCTAAATAATGATACCACAATTTTTGGCTGCTGGGCATTATCTAAAAAACAAAGTACACCGTACGATTGTCCCAACGACTTAATAGCATCAAAACCCCCAATTAAAAAAATAGAGGAGCCTAAAATTCCATCATTAAACGTAATGATTGAATTAGTGGATCGAACTTCAAAAAAGACTGTACCCGGAAAGATAGAGCTTTACACCAAATCCAATTTTTATCCTATCATTTCTGAAGACGGAATGTATTCAGCAGATATTAAATCGGATTCTGTCATTATTATTAAAACTGCCTTAACAAACTATTACCCAACAATTGATACGTTTAAATTAGTAGCGCAAGAGTTAAAAGCCAACTATGTAAGCCACTCCATAGAGTTGTCAAAACTTGAAGCGGGAAATAATATTTTATTAAACAACATTCTTTTTAATAGAACCAGTTATGTATTACTCCCTAGTTCTACTGTTCCTCTAAAACAGTTAATATCCGTACTCAATCAATATCCTACGATGCTTATTGAGTTGTCTGGACATACGGATAATCAAGGAAACGCAAAACAAAATTTAAAATTATCTCAACAGCGTGTTGAAACAGTAAAAGCGTATTTGGTTGAAAATGGTGTCAACGGCGATCGAATTAAAACGGTTGGCTATGGTTCACAATATCCCATATCAAGTAACGATGGCGAACTGACACGAAAACTTAATAGACGTGTTGAGCTGAGAATTATAACAATGTAAATTAAGCTGAAGACGGAAACGAAAAGCAAATAGTTCTTTGAGGATGATTGGTCGATTCACTTAGTCCGAGAAACAACCAACCCAAGATGGTAATGAATAAAATTCTTTTACGTATTTGCCCTATCCTGTAGTTCATGTAAAAATTGTGTAAGCTCCTTTGTAAATTGATTTAAGGAATTCAAGGAAGATTTCATATATATTGAAATTTGCAATAAATCTTCCTGTGTACATTCCTTTCTATCTATTAAAGAAGTCATCCCAAGCATTTGTGTCACTGGTTGCCGAACTTGATGTGAAGTCATAAACAACATTTCCTCCAAGCCCTGTATATACTCTAATTTTTTTTCTTGCGCTTTCTTACGTTCCGTTATATCTATAGAAAGTATAAAAAGGCCTTCGGGAACAGGTTGAATGCGTAGCTCGAACCAACCTTTTGAATTGTCTTGATAGGTAAATTCATTTTCGAAAAATTCGGCACATCGCTCCTTCATGCATATTTTAAGTAAATCAAATAGCGGAGTCTTTTCTATACCCGGATACTTTTCCATCATGGTATAGCCAAGAAGTTCTTCTTTTTTAAACTTACTGTGTTTAACTACAGAATCATTTACATACAAATAGCGCCAATCAAAACCAATCAATTGAAAACCTTCTATAAGATTGTCTAACGTGCTTGCTTTGCCTTTTTGATTATGTAATTCTCCGGTCATAATAAAAATTGATTAAGATGTAAACAAACTCCATTGCTGAGATAAAATCTGATTTGAAAATTATTTATTTATAAAAATTCAATAAGTTATACGAATGTAACTATAAATGATCTAGCTTTTAGAAGAATATTTTAATTAAATTTAAAAAAACTATTCCTAAAATTAACAATTGTTAAATTGCTTTCTTATAAAAATTTAATAGAAAGGAAATTAACAATACACCACAATTCCCATTTCTTTACAGAATTCATTTCTACTTTGAATTATGAAAATACTCGTCATAGAAGATGAACTGTCGATGCAAGAAATAATTAAAGAGACCCTCGAAAAAGAATCTTATATTATTGAATCCGCAACAACCTTTGATTCGGCCATTGATAAAATTGTCTCCTACGACTACGATTGCATTTTACTAGATATTATGTTACCCGGCGGCAGCGGACTTGATATTTTGAGTGAATTAAAAAAATTAGATAAGGCGAGCAATGTCATTATTATCTCAGCTAAAAATTCCATTGAAGATAAAGTAATGGGTTTGAATTTGGGTGCAGACGATTATCTAATCAAACCTTTTCACATTGCTGAATTGACTGCGCGTGTTAAATCCATCTTACGAAGAAAATCTCTGAATGGCAAAAATGAGGTTGAAATTAAAAATGTAAAAATAAATTTTGATGATCGCACGGTTGCAATCAATAACGAAGAAGTAATATTTAATAGAAAAGAATACGACATACTCGCCTATTTTATTTCAAACAAAGACCGACTCGTAAATAAGGCTGCTTTGGCAGAACATGTTTGGGGCGATTATATGGATCAAGCAAACGACTTTGAATTTATATACTCACAAATAAAAAATCTCCGTAAAAAATTAAAAGATCATAATGCTGATATTGAAATACAGGCGGTATATGGTATTGGTTACAAATTACATGTCTTATGAGATTGCACAATTATACATTACTATATATCTCTATTGCGCTATTTTTTATCATAGGTGTTTGGGCAAGTATTTTTTACATCCAAATGTTAGACGAAATATACGACAGCATAGATGATACACTTGGGAATAATAAAGCACTGATTATAAAAAAATCGAAAACGGATACGACTATTCTTTATAAATCTGATTTTGAAGAAAGTAATTATTCCATAAAAAAAATTGATGCAGCGTCTGCAAAAAAAATGAAAGACGTGTATGTAGATACGCTGATGTATATGGCTAATGAAGACGATATGGAAATTGTTCGTTTATTAAAAACAGTTTTTACAATCAATCATGTCGATTATTATGAATTGAATGTCATCTCTTCTATGGTAGAAGAAGATGATTTGATGGAAGATTTATTCTATTCGCTTTTCTGGTTATATGGTATTTTATTGGTCAGCATATTTACTGTAAACACGCTTGTGTTGCGTAAAGTATGGAAACCTTTTTATAGCCTCATACAACAATTAGAACATTTTAATATTACGAAAAGTGCCTTTGTAGCTCCGCAAACTAAGGTCCACGAATTTAAATTGTTAAATAAATCCATTGAATCATTGCTCAAAAAAAACAGTGAATTGTATATCAGTCAAAAACAATTTATAGAGAATGCTTCGCACGAGTTGCAAACGCCTTTAGCAATAAGTATAAATAAGTTAGAACTGCTTTCAGAAAAAAATGATCTTACCGAAGCAGATATGATTTTATTGACTGCTGCAATAGAAAATTTGCAACGCCTAACCCGTTTAAATAAATCTTTGCTCTTATTATCTAAAATTGAAAACAAGCAATATGCGGATGAAACTACTGTTGCTGTGTCAAGCATTTGCAAACGTTTAAGTGAAGATTTTGAAGACTTGGCTGAATTTAAAAACATACAGATATCCTTTGAAAAACAAGCAGATTTAAACATCCAGATAAATGCCGACCTAGCAGAAATATTATGCAGCAACATTATTAAAAATGCAATTGTACATACTGATAATGGAGGCTTTGTAACCATTAGCGTAAAACAACATTCCATCCTTATTGAAAACAGCGGCGACAAAGCATTAGACTCAGAAAAAGTGTTTCAACGTTTTTATAAAAATGCAACTAAAAAAAATAATACGGGTTTGGGCTTGGCAATTGTAAAGTCCATCGCGGATAAATATGGATTTGAATTACGTTATTCTTTTATGGACAAACATCGAATTGAAATAATTTTCTCAAAATAATATATTCCCAATTCTTTCCCATTTTGAGTTTTATCTTGTATTCATATTAAACATCTATCACTATGAAAAAATTATCTATCTTATTATTCCTCGCTGCAACAAGCTGCGCATCGTTTGCACAAGACATCGCACAAAAAGATGTGCCTGCAGTTGTTGTTAATGCCTTTCAACAAAAATTTCCAAATCAAGCAAATGTTGAATGGGAATTGAAAAGAGGTTTGTACGAAGCAGAGTTTGAAATTAAAACCATGGACCACAGTGTGTATTTAGACAGTACAGGTAAAGTTGTGAAACACAAGCAAGAAATTGCTGAAACCGAATTACCTGCTGTAGTTATGGCTACTATTAAAAAAGATTTTGCTGGATACAAATTAGAAGATCCAAAGAAAATTGAAGAAGGTACAACCGTTACGTACAAAGTTGAATTGGAAAAAGGAACAGACGAACGTAAAGTAACGTTTGGTACCGATGGAAAAGTGATCGTGAATAAAGCAGACTAATTTCATTATTATGCTTGCTCCTCCAAGGATGGTTGGTCGAAAAGACACATCCATGGCAAACTTCGGTTCATAAGTGTAATTCTTAATCCGCGATTCATCCACCTTTATTGATCTTAAAAATAGCCCAAGATAAATATCTTGGGCTATTTTTAAGATCTGTTTTTACAACACTAATTATTTATCCGTATTGAACTGTAAACGAATGACAGCTTTATACATCAATCTATAAACTTTTTTCAGGACGAGTCACACTATAGATTTTAAGATGGTTGGTCGAAAAGACACAACCATGGCGTAAATTTTTAGCCTTAGGATTTAGGTATTTAGCCCTAAGCATTCCGCTTATATTCGCGCTTGGTAGGTATGCAATTCATAATACCTTCCCTCCTTCGCAATCAGTTCCGTATGGTTTCCTTGCTCCGCAATTTTTCCGTTTTCAATTACTAATATTTGATTGGCTTTTCTAATTGTACTCAATCTGTGTGCGATTACAAAAGTTGTTCTGCCTTTCATTAATTCGGCCAAACTTTGTTGTATCAAGGATTCGCTTTGTGTATCTAAATTAGAAGTGGCTTCATCCAAAATAATAATTTTAGGATCTGCTAAGATTGCACGTGCAATGGCAATACGCTGACGTTGCCCGCCTGATAATTTTACACCACGCTCGCCAATTAAGGTATCCAAGCCTTCACCAAAACGATCTGTAAATTCATTCACGTAACCTGCTTTCACGGCGTTCAACAATTGCTCTTCCGTAGCATCTGGTCTCGGGAATAAAATATTTTCTCTGATCGTTCCTTCAAACAAAAAATCATCTTGTAATACCACACCCAAATTTCTACGATAGCTGCTTAAGGTAACTTCTGATAAATCAATCCCATCGATGGTGATTTTTCCTGATTCTGCATTTAAGAACGTTGCGACCAAGCCTGCAATTGTAGACTTGCCCGAACCTGATGTTCCTACCAATGCCGTTACTGTTCCGGCTGGTGCATCAAAACTCACATTGTTTAATACTTCTTTTCCTTCTACATAAGCAAAACACACATTATCAAATTTAATATCCCCTTTGATTTCATTTAATGCAATCGTTCTTTTTACGCTATCTTCTTCTGCATCCATGTTCATAATTTCTTCGGTACGATCAAGACCTGCAAATGCTTCCGTAAGCTGACTGCCAATGTTACTCATTTGTACAATGGGTGCAATCATAAAGCCTAAATACATTGTGAACGACAAAAACTCTCCGCTCGTCATTTGTCCATTAATCATCAAATAACCACCAATGCCCATAATCCCTAAGGTTGCCATACCCAATAAGAACAACGAAGCACTCGCAATCAATGAAGTAGATGTTAAGCTTTGTTTTACATTTTCAAACAAGCGCTGCACTCCTGTTTCAAACGACTTGTTCTCTTGTTCTTCCGCATTAAATCCTTTGATGATGCGCACACCATTTAACGTTTCTGTTAATCTACCTGTAACTTCTGCATTAATAATTCCACGCATTTTAAAGATTGGTCGGACATAACCAAATGCCTTCATCGCTATCACGGCAAAAATGGCAACGGGCACCAATACGTATACCGTCATCAGTGCATTGATCTTTATTAGTAGGACCAATGCAATAACAGACGTAATTGTTCCGCCAATTAATTGGACCAAACCTGTACCAATTAAATTTCGAACACCTTCAACATCCGTCATAATCCGAGATACCAAAGCGCCCGATTTATTATTGTCGAAATAACTGATTGGCAAGCTCAATATTTTGCGTTGCACTTGTACCCGTAATTTTGAAATCAACAATTGCGCTTCCACGCTGAGAAGCTTTGTTAACAAGTACGAAATACCTGCATTTACGGTAATGGATAAACCAACTACCCACAAAATTGTATACAGCATGTGCATGTCTTTATGCGCAACGACATCATCCAACAAGTATTTACTTGCGCCTGGTAACACCAAACTAGACAATCTACTGATGATGATTAATATCAAACCTATAAAAAGAATTTTTCTTCGGGGCCAAATGATTGTTTTAAAAACCTGACTAAGTGTTACTTTGCTTTTACTTTTAATTTTTTCCATTATCTATTTTGAATGTAAAAAGATTCTAATTTTAAAGGTACAACACAAAACGTGTATGTATTGATATAGTCGTATTAAAATTGGTTTTATTGTATGAAAAAAGAATGAATCAATAGAATTCAAGACTGTAACCCTTATGGAGACAAAAATTATTGGAATTTAAAGGATTGATAATGGCTATACCTTGGTAGAGCATGCACTCAAAAAAAGAAAAGAGTGTGTTTTCAAAAACAACTATTTGAAATAGAGATAAATAAAAATCTACACAAACTGCTCTAACAATTCTATACGCTTTTCAATAGGCGGGTGCGTAGAAAATAAATTTCCAAAGAAACTCGTTTCCGCTATTTGTGGGTTGTGCATGAATAACTGCGCCACATCTTTTCGGGTTACTGCTTCAATATATGGGTCTTCTGAGATTTTACGCAAGGCGGAAGCCAGTGCATAAGGCTTTTTTGTTATTTCTGCTGCGCCCGCATCTGCCAAGTATTCGCGCTTACGCGAAATAGCAAAGTGTAACAGACGTGCAATAAAAAATGCAAGAATCGATGCGCCAATTGCCATAAGGATTACAGGTAAATTACTTTTGCCGTCGTTGCTTCTGCCAGAGAAAAATCGACTATACTGTGCCGATTGAGCAATAAAAGAAAATATACCCACGAACACAATCGATATCATAAGCAAGCGAACATCTCTGTTTATAATGTGCGAAAGTTCATGTGCTAGTACACCTTCTAACTCTTCATCATTCAATTTCTCTATGATTCCTCTTGACAAAGTAATTGTGAATGTGTTTTCATTAATGCCGCTCGCAAAAGCATTTAAGGACATGTCGTCAATGATATTTAATTTAGGCATTGGCATACCTTGCGAAATACAAATGTTTTCAAGCAAGTTGTAGACCCGAGGTTGTTGGCTGCGCGACATGGGCTCAGAAGCAGTTGCTCTTTCAATCATATTTGTATGCTGAAAATACGCAAACACAAACCAAATTGCCGACCCACACAGAAATAAAAAAGCTACTTGAGGCGAACCTGTTAGGATTAAACCCAGTATAATAAGTATAAGCGGAAACAAAAAAAGAAGTACAATAGATTTTCTATTGTTACTTCTAATTTGTTTTTGAATGCCGATGTATTCCACGTGTTAACTGAATTTAAAATTTAATTACAGGTGGCTCTTCCATCATTTGTCTTTTCTCTGCTCCCACGTCATACATGGTTTCTCTTTGAAAATTATAGCGTTTCGCGATCATGTTATTGGGAAACGATTCTACCGAGGTATTGTATTCTTTTGTAGCAGCATTAAAGAAACGACGTGCAGCGGCAAGTTTGTTTTCAATGTCGCTAATCTCTTGTTGTAATTGCAAAAAGTTTTGATTCGCTTTTAAATCTGGATAGGCTTCAACCGTAATGCGCAAGCCTTGTAAGGCCGAAGTCAGTTGATTATCGGATTTAATTTTGTCGTCAATAGAACTTGCACTTAATACACTGTTACGCGCTGCAATAACATCCGTTAACGTTTTGCTTTCGTGACCTGCATATCCTTTTACTGTTTCTACCAACTGCGGAACAAGATCGCTACGTTGTTTCAACTGTACATCAATATCCGAAAACGCTTGCTCGCGTCTGTTGCGCAAACCAACCAATGAGTTATAAATGCTTACCAACCAAAATATGATTAGAACAATCGGTATAAGAATTACAAGAATTGCCATTATTAAAATATTGTTTAGATGGTTTGAACTTAAAAATTACCCATTTAAGAAATGGAAACAAAGAAGTATTTTTTAAATACCAGATTTAGCAAATTTCCTAATATTTTTGTCTTCGTATCCTTTATATTAACAATTGTTAACATTTTCATTATCAATTTTTTACTTATATTTTTATATGTACTTTTGGGCATAAACCAAATCAAATTATGAATCAGAAACCTTCTAATGCTTTTATTGGTGCATCATGGATAGCTCTCGTAGCTGGTATGGTAGGATATTTAATCGGCTTATGGCGATCAGATATGTTGTTAAGTGAAAAAGGATATTACTTTACTATATTGATGTATGGCTTGTTCTCCGTAGTGTCTTTACAAAAAGCAGTTCGCGACCGTATTGAAGACGTTGTTGTAACCGATATTTATTTCGGTTTGGCTTGGTTTTCGAGTTTGCTTTCCATCGCTTTACTTATCGTTGGTTTATGGAATGCAGAATTACTGCCGAGTGAAAAAGGTTTTTATGCATTCTCTTTTTTGTTATCTCTGTTTGCAGTTATTACCGTGCAAAAAAATACTCGAGATAGTCAGGTATATAAAAAACCTGATTCGCGTCAAATTAAGGCAGATTACTCCGGTGAATAATTAAATTTTTCCTCTTCTATTTTTTCTAAAGCCTACAATGTGAATAACATTGTAGGCTTTTATTTTTTGGATCTATCTGATTTTTAGTACTTTATAAAAAATGGACTACTATATTGGTTCCTATTTTATGTAATCGTTCAAAATTATAAAAGTATGTAAGTTACGTTCCTTCACACCCGAAACACCCTTTCCCCCGTCGATACATAAATCTCTGCATCTTTATCTTTTGGCATACGTGCCAAACCTGTTAGTCCACCGAAGGCAGGCAGAATTAAACTATTTTTTTTCTTATAAAAACAGGGCAATGCTAAACGTTGTCTGCCTTTACCAAACAATACAAATCCTGGATGTATGTGACCTGTAATGATAAACTCATGTTCTGCTATTTCAATGACATCGTGGGCAAAAATAATATTACCTTCCTTCAAGGTGTTTTTGTATACCACCACATTGTATTTTTCGTAGTGGTGCATCTGCAAAATATCGTGATTACCGCGTACCAAGATACATTCCGTATCCGGATGCTTCTTCAATAGGGATCCAAAATATTCCCACTCTTGATTGTATGCGCTGTGAAACAAATCACCTAAAATCAATAATCGTTTCGGGTGATACATTTCCAATAAATGATCTAATTGAATTAAGTCCTCCAAACCAGATTCTATTGGTATCGCCATGCCGTTCTTTCTAAAATGCGAGGCCTTACCCAAATGCAGATCCGAAAGAATTAGCGTTTGTTTCTCTTTCCAAAAAAGTGCTTTCTGCGGAAGGATTTCAAATGTATTGTTATCGATGTGGAACACGGGTATTTCCATTATTCTTTCTCTAACTGTGTCTTCATTTTAAACAACCGGTCTTCAAGTGTTTCATTGGTATACTTTCCGCGCATGCGATCCACTAAAATCGGAAAAGCAAATGGGGTTGGTTTCTTCAGTTTTACTAAAACAAGTTTTTGTTGATTGATACGGGTATACGCTTTTTGCATCCGTGCTATTTCCAATTGAAAATCCAACACTTCGTCATAGGCTTGTCGCAACAATAAATTCGTTGGGTCGTATTGTTCAAATACTTTAAAAAACAATTCCGCATTGGCTTGTAGGTGTTTTGATTTCATCGACTTTCCAGGAAAGCCTTGAAAAACCAATCCTGCGATTGATGCTATTTCTCGGAACCGACGACGCGCCATTTCTGTGGAATTGACACTCAACTGTATTTCTTTTTCTAAATTTTCAATGCCAAACAAATCCAATTCTAAGGCTTCTTCAATCGGAATTTCTTGATCTGATAATAATTCAAATCCATAATCGTTCATCGCTATTGAAAACGTCATGGGTTTAATTTCAGAAATTTTTCGCGCAACAATTGCCGCCATACCTTCATGTACAAAGCGTCCTTCAAAGGGATACATAAATACATGATAGCCTTCGCGCGTTTGAATAGACTCAATCAGAAATTCTTTATTGGATGGTAAGTGGGATCGGCTTGCCTGCAATTCAAACAGCGCTTTTAATTTTATTAACTCTTCCTCTTCTGCCTGATCGGTATCAAAAAAATGATCTATTTTATATCGAATCATTTCGGATAGTTGGGAAGACAATGGCATCCTTCCTCCTTGCCAACTCGGTATCAAGCCTTTTTTTGCTTTACTTTTACGCACCAATACATCCATGTGATGGATGTGTACGATTTCCAAATTGTTTCCCGAAAACCAAAAGACATCGCCTGGTTTTAATTTTGAAATAAAATTTTCTTCAATGCTTCCGATGCGTTTGCCACTCATAAACTTTACTTGCATAGCCGTATAACTCACAATGGTTCCCATCGATAAGCGATGCCGTGTTGCTACTGCTCTACTCGTTACGGTATAGATGCCTTCTTCTATCACGACTTTATGAAATTCATCGTAAGCATCTAAGGCATTTCCGCCTTTGGTAATAAAATCCAAACACCAAGCAAACTCCTCTGGTGTAACACTTGCATAACAAAACGTTTGTTTGATTTCATTATATATTTCTTCCGCCTTGAATCCGTTGGATAATGCAAGCGTAACCAAATACTGAATCAATACATCAAAACTACGCACATAGGGAATACGGCTTTCAACGACATTGCGCTTCAAAGATTCGCGCATCGCTGCGCCTTCAATAATTTCTAAGGAATTGGTAGGCACAAAATAAATTTTGCTCAATGCACCCGGACTGTGTCCGCTTCTACCAGCGCGTTGCATAAATCGTGCTACGCCTTTCGGACTCCCCACTTGTATGACAGTATCCACGGCAGAAAAATCTACACCTAAATCCAAACTAGAGGTACAGATCACGGCTTTCAATTTTCCTGCGTGTAAATTGTCTTCTACCCAAGCTCGTGTCTTCTGGTCTAAGGAGCCGTGATGCAATGCTATCAAACCTGCTAAGTCTGGCGCTACTTCTAATAATTGTCTGTACCAAATCTCGGACTGCGAACGGGTATTGGTAAATATTAAAACCGACTGACTGCTATAAATGATCGGAACTACTTTCGGTAATAACTTCGTACCTATAAAACCAGCCCAAGGAAAATTTTCAATTACATCTGGAAAAATGGTTTCGATCTCAAGGCGCTTCGGAAGTTCTGCGCGAATCATTTTTGTTGGACTTGCATAGTTTCCCAACAACACATCTTTTGCTTCCTCTAAATTGCCAATGGTTGCAGAGATTCCCCAGATTTTTAAATCTGGCTTCAAACCTTTTAATCTCGATAAGGCCAGTTCAATTTGAACGCCTCGTTTGGAGCCGATCAATTCATGCCACTCATCTACCACAACAGTAGAGATATTTTTAAATACTTCGTCGTATCCTTTTTGTGCAAGTAGTAAATGCAAACTTTCTGGTGTGGTTACCAAAAGCTGCGGCATGTTTTTTTTCTGTTTCGTTTTTTGTGCCGTGGTTGTATCACCACTGCGTATAGCCACTTCAAAAGGTATCTCTAAATCACTACACGATCTGGACGTTGCATATTGAATTTCTTTTCCGAGTGCACGAATGGGTGTAATCCAAATGGCTTGCAAGCCGGGTTTCTTTTTTGTTTTGTAATTTGGATTGCGTTGCATGTAATCCAATAGTATTCCAAACCAAACAGAATAGGTTTTGCCTGTTCCGGTTGGTGCATTTACCAATCCTGAATAACCCGCCAACAGCGCTTCCCAGGTTTCTAATTGAAACGCATATGGTTTCCATTTTTGATTCTTAAACCAAGCAAGTATGTCTTTTTTCGTCATACTTTATTATTGAGTTGTTGAATCAAATCCAATAAATCTTGTTTGGTGTTTGCATCCTGAATTGCCTTATCTTTACGCCAGCGCGCAATACGAGGGAAGCGCAAGGCTACTCCCGATTTATGTCTTGGCGATGGATTGATGCCTTCAAAGGCAATTTCAAAAACAAGTCCGGGTGTGACACTGCGCACCGGACCAAATTTTTCAAGCGTGTTCTTTTTTATCCATCGGTCTACTTCTACCAATTCTTTATCTTTTAATCCGGAATAGGCTTTTGTAAATGGGACCAATTCTTCTCCGTTCCAAACGGCAAAAGTGTAGTCGGTATATAAATCTGCTCTTCTGCCATGTCCTTTTTGTGCATACAACAACACACCATCTACCGTTAAGGGATCAATTTTCCATTTCCACCATTTGCCTTTTCTTCGTCCCGATTCATATAAACTATCTTTGTGCTTCAACATCAAGCCTTCGCATAGGTGATCGCGCGATACATTGCGCAGCTGAACCATTTCATCCACATGCGTACACGGAAAGACCTTCGATAATTTTAACACCTCTTTTGCTGCCGGATTTTTTTCTGCAATCTGTCTTAATAACTCTTCGAGCTTTGCTCTACGCTCAAACATAGGCAAGGCGCGTATGTCTACACCTTCATATTCCAATAAGTCATAACACATCATTGCCAAGGGTGCATCTGCTAAACTTTTTTTAGAAAGGTTTTTTCTACCGATGCGCGTTTGCATGATGTGGAACGGCATGGGTTCTTCACCATCAAAGGGAAGGATTTCTCCATCGATCACCGTGCCATCGGGCAAGGCCAGCTTTAATATTTCAAATTCCGGAAATTTATCCGTCATCAATTCTTCGCCTCTAGACCAAACAAACAATTCATTTTTACGCACAATGATTTGTCCGCGTATGCCATCAAATTTATATTCTATTTGCCAATCTGCAATCGTGCCCAATGCTTCCATGGGTATATCTAATTGATAGGCCAAATAAAATGGGTACGGTTTGGACGCATCTTCTTCAATGCTTGTATTGAATAATAAATGTTGCAAGCTTGTATCTTCTGCGGTCCAGTTGCCCATTAACTGATAGGCTACACTGCTTTCAGGTACGGAGAAATTTTTTGCTAAGGCTTTAATCACCAATTGTTGTGAAACACCCACGCGGAAACTTCCCGTTATTAATTTATTGAATACAAACCGCTCTTCCGTATTTAACTGCATCCAAATTTCTTGAATGATGTGTTTGCGTTCCTCTTCCGTTTTTGTACTTAACGATTTTAATAAGGCCATCATGGCACTCAAACCGTATTCTGTAAACGATTCGGATTTCGGTAACAGTAAGGTGATGGTTTCCGCTAAATCTCCCACTACATGATACGACTCTTCAAAAATCCAATCGCTGACACCCGATAGTTCAATCGCCCACGTTTTTAACTCAGCCGTTTTTACCGTCCGTTTCGGTTTCCTTCCGGTGAGTAAAGCCACTGCCCATATGGCATCATCCTCATTGGCTGTATTAAAATATTCAACCAATGCATCTACTTTTGCATTAGTCTTTGTGGTTTGATCCAAGTCGGAAAATAAATCAGCGAACTTCTTCATTGTGTACCTGTGTTTCGTCGTCCTTGTCTTTTCCTTCTGTTTCGTTTAAAGATTCTCCTTCATATAAGGTATCTACTTCAACCGCATTTATTTTTAATTCTTCGCGCAGCCATTTTGCAAACACCGATTTATAGCCATGGGTTACATATACATTTTCTGCGCCCGTTTCTTTTATGGCTGTATTTAAACCATCCCAATCTGCGTGATCGGATAACACAAATCCTCTATCTGCACTTTTGCGGCGGCGCGTTCCTCTTAATTGCATCCATCCACTGCAGATGCCAACTGAATAGGAATCGAAGCGTTTAAGCCAAGGGGTTCCTAAAGCAGAAGGCGGAGCAACAACAATATTTCCTTTAAACAAGGCTTTGTTTTTTTCACCTTCTACTCGAGTGGTCGGCGGTAAATCCAAGCCGTCTTCGATTAAAATTTTATTCAAATTGTCTACCGCACCGTGCGTATATATGTCTCCAATGTTGGTATCCAAATGTTTGATGATGCGTTGTGCTTTTCCCAAGGCATAGCCAATGATGATACTTGTTTTCCCTTCTTCTTTATTTTTACTCCACCAACTATTGATGTCTGCATGGGTTTCAGCCGCATCAGGAAACCGATAGACAGGCAACCCAAAAGTAGACTCGGTTACAAAATGATGACAACGTATCGGTTCAAAGGGAGTGGAAACATGATCGAGTTGCAATTTATAATCCCCAGATGCAACCCATATCTCGCCCTTGTATTCTAAGCGTACTTGTGCAGAACCTACAATGTGACCTGCAGGATGCAAACTAATCTTAACGCCATTCATCACGCGTTCTTCTCCATACTCAATGCCTTCTACGTCTATATTCTGACCCAAACGAAGTCTTAAAATTGGTACACTTTTTTTATGGGTTAAATAATGTTGATTTCCCCATTTAGCATGATCGGCATGCGCATGGGTTATGATGGCGTTTTTTACCGGTCGCCAAGGATCAATGTATACATCTGCCTGTGGACAGTATATTCCGTATGGATCAAATTTTAATAACATAGCTGAATGAATGATAAACTGCGCATTAGATGCAGCCCTTTATTAAGTTCGGAATTTATTTAGAAGAATAGGGTCAGGTAAAAAAGCTGGGGAGTAACTGATAAAATATTAACTTTACAGGT
>ERZ724508.134-NODE-134-length-52200-cov-5.867542_pt1 | contig 52200 bp, 48 predicted proteins | sample MGYA00376041_ERZ724508 | MGnify/ENA primary metagenome ERZ724508 (study PRJEB28724, sample SAMN07190887) | wastewater metagenome | isolation source: effluent of sewage treatment plant in Hong Hong | place: USA: Christiansburg, Virginia | collected 2016-03-01 ...
CCCTAATAAATCTATTCCCTAGATTTGAAAAAGTGGCTTTTTAAGGGACGACTAAGTAGGCATATAATCCAAACCTTATTGGTTATAAAAAAAACCTCCGAGATTTAATCTTGGAGGTTTTTTTATGACCAATAAAGGATTTTTATTTCACGCTTTCAGATTGTATTTCTTTTAAAAACATGCCGGCAACTTTGCAACATTTTTTTTCTAGTTCTTCGTAATCCGATTCTACAAATGCATTGATATCTGTATATTTCAACTTTACCATTCGTACGCCAAGTAATAACTCTACAAGAAATTCTGCATATTCAGTTTTGTTTATGCGCTTAAATTCTTTTGTCGATATGCCATGCTGAATGATAATTGAAACCATTTCAATTTCACTTTTATTAAAAGTGTCAAACGCTTTTGCAAAAACGGGTCTGCCATTTTGGAAAAAATCAGATCGTAGGTTGGAAAGATTTAATAAATGCCTGAAGTGTTGACTCCTTAATTTAACGTACTTTTTGAGTTGTAGCGTAGCCTCCATATTGGTATTGATGAATTTGTACATTTCATCAAAAAAGACCTGTTGTTCTTTCGTAATTACAGATTCAAACAACGTTTCTTTGTCTGGGAAATAATAGTACAAAGAGGCTTTACCCATGCCAACATCGGATGCAATTTCATTCATGGTTGTTTTAATCAAACCATAATGCGCAAATCTTTTCTGAGCGGCATTAATGATGGATTCTAATTTCCCATCTTCATTTTTATTTTTTAGTTCACTCATAGTAATGAAAGAATGCCCTATAGGTATACTATAGGGCAAGGGTTAAATTTTACGAGTGCTTTGGTAAATTGATATCCGTAGTTTGTTTTTTCTTGTATGCAATTTTTGAAATGTCTACATATAATACTGGAACGAAGAAAATGGCTAAGCCAGTTGCTGCTAGCATACCGCCAAATACGGTCCATCCAATTGTTTGTCTGGATACAGCACCTGCTCCTGAAGAGAATACCAATGGCAATACACCTAAAATAAATGCCAGAGAAGTCATTAATATAGGTCTCAATCGTAATTGCACTGCTTCAATTGTAGCTGGAATTATTTCCATGCCTTTATCTACACGTTCTTTTGCAAACTCTACTATTAGAATTGCATTTTTAGCAGCTAATCCGATAAGTGTAATCAAACCTATTTGTGCGTACACGTTATTACTTAATTTGGGTAAGAAGTATAACGTTAAAATTGCTCCGAATGCGCCTAAAGGTACTGCAAGCATGACAGAGAATGGGACAGACCAACTTTCATACAATGCAGCAAGAAATAGGAATACAAATAGAATGGATAGACCAAATATATATATGGCACTTGAGCCAGATTTTATTTCCTCTCTACTTAAACCAGAAAATTCATATCCATATCCTGCAGGTAACACTTCTGCAGCAACTTCCATCAATGCTTTGTTTGCATCACCACTACTGTAACCTGGTTTAGGAGTACCGTTAAATTCAGCAGACCTAAATAAATTATAGTGCGAAATTAATGGAGCGTTTTCTATTGGTTCATAACTAATCAATGAACTTAAAGGTATCATGCTTCCACTTACATTTCGAACATAGAATTTAGTCATGTTTGAAATGTCTTTTCTAAATGCAGTATCAGCTTGTGTAACTACTCTAAAATTTCTACCATAAATAGAGAAGTCATTTATATATCTACTACCCATTAATGTTTGAATCGTACCAAACACATCTGCTGTGGATACACCCATGCGTTCACATTTTACACGATCTACATTGATTTTATAACCAGGTGCGCGAGCTGTAAAGAATGTAAATGCGCGTGCAATTTCTGGTCGTTTATTTGCTTCCATCATGAATTTTTTAACAACAGCTTCAAATCCTTTAATGTCATCGTTGCTCTGTTGTTGTTCAAGTACAAAGCTAAATCCAGAAGCTGTACCCATACCAGGAATTGGAGGAGGAGGTATTACAATAATATTTGCTTCTTTGATACTAGAAAATGCTTTTTGGAATTGAGCGACGATTGAATCTACTTGCATGGATGCAGCTTTTCGTTCCGCCCATGGTTTTAATTGACAAAATATGGTGCCACTGTTTGATTTAGATGTGAACGTAATCGCATTCAATCCGCCTAGTGCGGCAAAATGACCAACGGATGGATTCGCTTTTACAGTAGCCATCATTTTCTCCATCACTTCTAATGTTCGTGTGGTTGAAGCTCCATCAGGTAATTCAAATGCGATAATCAATCTTCCTTCATCTTCCGTTGGAATAAAGCCCGTAGGTTTTGCTTTAAACAATCCAAATGTTGCTACAAAAATACAGATCAATATAATTACAACCATTGGTGTTTTACGAATACAGTATTGTACACCTTTAGAATAGGAAGCAGTAACTCGAGCAAACCAAGCATTAAACTTGAAAAAGAATTTATTTATCCCTTTAGATTTTTCATCCAAATGCATGGGTTTTAATAGCAATGCACATAATGCGGGAGTTAAGGATAATGCTATGAATGCAGATAACAATACAGAAATTGCGATGGTGATTGCAAATTGTTGGTATAGTCTACCAACGATGCCAGGTATAAATCCTACTGGAACAAATACGGCAGCTAATATAAGTGCAATCGCAATTACAGGACCTGATATATCTTTCATCGCTTTTATAGTAGCTTCTTTCGCGGAAAGTTTTTCATGGTCAATATAATGTTGCGTTGCTTCAACAACAACAATAGCGTCATCTACAACAATACCAATGGCTAATACAAATCCAAACAAGGTTAAGGTATTCACAGTGAAACCAAGAGGGATAAAGAATATAAATGTACCAATAATGGATACAGGAATTGCTAAAATAGGGATTAAGGTTGCTCTCCAACTCTGTAAGAATAGGAATACAACTACAATTACAAGAAGTAGTGCTTCTATAAGTGTGTGCAATACTTCATTGATGGATACACTTACAACTGAAACGGATTCAAATGGAACAACATATTCAATATCTGCAGGGAACGATTTTTTTAATTCATCCATTGCTTTGTAAATACCTTCGGCAGTTTCTAGTGCGTTACTTCCGGGTGATTGATATACCAATAAATACGAAGACCGTTTTCCATCTACAAAGTTGTTACTTGCATAATTGAATTTACCAAGTTCTACTCGTGCTATGTCTTTTAAGTATACAATAGAGCCTTCATCTGGCTTCGTACGAACAACGATATTCTCAAAATCAGTAACTGTTTCAAGCATACCATTTACCTGTAAGGAATATTCAAATGCTTGATCCGGTGTTTGTGGAGACGAGCCTATAGAGCCAGCTGCTACTTGTACATTTTGCTGTTGTAATTTTGTTACTACTTCGGTAGCTGTCATTCCGTATTGTGCAAGCTTATCTGGATTCATCCAAATACGCATACTAAAGTTATCTGCACGTGTGAAAATATCACCCACACCTTTGACACGCAACAAAGCATCCTTGATATAGATGTTTGTATAGTTGTCCATGAATTTTATATCGTGTGTACTTTTGGGCGAATATATTGCCACCAACATTAATATTGTTGGGTTTCTCTTACGTACTGTTAAGCCTGTTTTCTTTACATCGTCTGGTAGTTGAGGTGTTGCGACACTTACTCTGTTTTGTATATCCAGCGTTGCAATATCGATATTTGTTCCTACGTCAAATGTAACATTCATCGTCATGGTACCATCATTGGTACTATTCGATTGTAAGAATGACATTCCAGGGCTACCATTTACTTGCGATTCAATCGGAGTTGCAATCGTACGCTCAACTGTTTGTGCGTCCGCTCCTGCAAAATTACCTGTTACTTGTACAATTGGTGGAGTGATATCCGGGTATTGACTTACTGGTAAATTCATCAACGAAAGTAAACCTACCAATGTTATTACAACCGATACTACTATCGCAGTAACAGGTCTTTTAATAAATATATCTGCAATCATAATGTTTTAGATGTTTATTTTTTTGGATTGCCGACCTGAACAGGAACGCCATCTCTTAATTTTTGAATTCCTTCTGTAACGATATGTTCGCCTTCTTTCAAGCCTGAAAGTATAATGATGTTTTTACCAACCACTTTACCAGGATGCACTTTGTGTTGTCTTGCAGTATCTTGATCTACCACATATACAAAATACTCACCCATCTGTTCCGTCATTGCTTTGTTTGGTATTACGATTACTTTCTCTGTGTATTTATTTTCTACACGCACATTGCAACTCATACCATCTTTAAGAGAACGATTTGGATTTGGAAATTCAAGTCTTACTTTTAACGTTCCTGTTTGCATATCAACTGCTCTGTCTAAGAATAATATTTTACCAGGGTAGGGGAACGTAGTCTTATTTGGTAGTGCTAACGTAAATAATGAATCTGTTTTTGTTTGTTTTTTATTTTCTAATTCTACAAATCGAGCAATCTCTTTTTCATTAATAACAAAGTCAATTGCTATCGGATTGTTGGATGATACTGTATTTAATTTTGTTTGTCCGGCTGTTACAAAAGCACCTTGTTTTACTTGTGATATCCCGATTGTTCCATCAAATGGAGCGGTTATTGTTGCATGTTGTAAATCTATTTGTGCTTTTTGAAGATTTGCTTTTGCAACGGCTACTTGGCTTTCAGCAGATTCTAAATCAGCTTCAGAATATTCAAGCTTTTGTTGGGTTGTCATACCTTTATCGCCAAGTTGTTTATAACGCTCTGCATCTTTACGTGTTATTCCATATTTGGATTGAGCCATTTTTAAAGAAGCTTCAGCGCTTGCATACGCTGCTTGATATTTGCTTTGTTCAATTTCGTACAGCTTTTGACCTTTACGAACCAGTTGTCCTTCTTGAAAATAAATTGCGCTAATGAAACCGCTCACTTCACAATTGAGATCAACCGTATTTAAAGCAATTACATTACCAGGATAGATATCATAATATGTAGGGTTTTGAAGTTTTACTGTATCTATTACTACGCCTGCAATAGGGGGCATGTTATTTTGTTTCGGTCCTCCGCATGATGTTACAAGGATTGGAAATAGTAAAGTGAAAATTCCTAATTGGATTAATCGATTCATATATGTAACTGTTAATTTCTTTTTATACTTATTTATTGATACTTCCAATTGCTTTTTCATAATCTGCTTTTGAAATTAAGGCTGTATATACAGCACGGTAATAATTTGTTTGCGCTTCAATTAAATCGGATTCTGCTGTTGTTACTTCTACGTTCAACGCAATGCCTGCTTGGTACTCCGCTCTTAGTACAGCTAGATTTTGTTTTGCAAGTGTCAAGTTTTCTCTTTGTATATTAAAGGATTGAATGCTGTTATGTAGATTTATAAGTGCTTGCTCAACTTCCAAGTTAATTTCATTGACCAATGACTTCTGGTTGTTTTCTGTGATTTTTAATTGAATCTGTTTTTGTTGTACTTTATAGTTTGTCGCAAAGCCAGAAAATATAGGAACTTGTATTCGAAGACCTAATGTTGAATAACTATACCAACGATCGGATTGTGTTAAATTAGAAAAATTACTTGCAGAAGGGTTATAACCAAAACTACCAATAGCCATTAAGCGAGGATAGTGTCCTGCTTTTGCACTTTTCAATAAATAGGTATTGTATTTTTGTTGACTTTGAATGATTGAATATTCAATTCTGTTAGAATAACTAGCTTCTTTTTTATCTACTAACAGTTTTTGAATATCATCCATCATAGTTGGATATAAACTATCTGTTAAAATGAGCGGATTTTTTTCTGATATATTCATTTGGTATCTTAATACAGAACGACTCATTGCAACCATTCGTATTATTTCTTGTTGCTGTTCTCTTACATTATTTAAACTTACTAAGGTTCTGCTAACATCTATATTTCTTGCCAAACCAGATTCGTAACGGGCAACCGTTTCTCTATAGGTAGAATCTAGACTGGTTAAATTTGCTTCTATAGATTGAAGTTGTTTTTCATTTACCAAAACCCCATAATAGGCTTTTGTTATATTGACTGTAACATCTATTTTACTTCGAACAATATTTTTTTGTGATATTTCCTCATTGGCTTTTGCAGCTCCCTGTGCAGCAAAAAAAGATTGATCATATAATACTTGCGATCCAAATACGTTTGGTGTGAAGACGTTTCGTAAGCCCAATTGAAATGCAATAGGTGTACCTTTTGGAAGTGTTGAGTTTTGTTGAAAACCAATACCACTTTCCGTAATGTTTTTCTGAACATCAAAACTATGCACTAAATCTGCATTAGCAGATATTTGAGGGAGTAAATTTGATCGAGCCTCTCCTTTTTGTGCGGTAGTTAGTTCACTTTGTAAGCTTGAATTTTTAATGCTGAAATTTTCAATTAAACCGTAATCGATTGCTTGATTTAATGAAAAATTGGTTGGTTCAGCATTTTGATCTTGCCCTTTAGCGCCAGAGCAAAAGATAATAAGGCAGAAAATAATACTTAATCGTTTCATCGTATTTTTTTATTTTTAACATGCAATAAGGTTTTGTAAGTCTTATTGTACTATCAAAAATAAACAAACTTTTCGACCAGAAAGTATTATTAGTCGAAAACTTTTAAAATAAATTAGCCCTTTATATTATTTTAGGAATAAATTTGATTATTCAAAGAAGGGTATTTGAAAAAAAAAACTCTTAGAGTATATCTAAGAGTTTTAACTTATTTTGAAGTGTTGTCTTTTACGTGAATTACAAGTTTTTTACATAGGTCTCGTATCATTTCTGCCATTTTGATATCTCCTGTTGCATTTTCAATTGAATCTGCCATTCCACCAATACCTTCTATAGCGAAACGTTTCATTTCTTCAACAGGCATTTCTTTTGTCCAAATATTAATTTGCATGGTATTCATTTGAGAATGATCCCACAAAGACAATGCGATCGCATCTGTTGGTAAAGGCTTATCAGACGGGCCGTCTGTTGCTTCCCATAGAATTGATTCTGGAACGTTTTTATCGTCAAGTTTAATGCTAAACTTTATTTCTGAATTTTTCATCTCTATTTAAAATATTTCTGCTAATTTCTTGATGATTTAACTCTAAAGCAAGTTATAAATTGTAATTTATCCGTATGAAAGGTCTTAATTTATTGTGCGTATTAAAACGTTTGAATTTCAATAACATAGCAGTTGTTATACTTGTAGTGTGTAATTTTTCCTGTTCTGTACCTTCTGAACGCATTCACAAACCCCATAAAACGAATGTATCTGTATGTAGAATCGGTTTTTATAATGCAGAAAACCTATTTGATACAGAAGATGATAAACATATAAATGACAATGATTTTCTTCCTGAAGGGAAACTTAAATGGACAGATGTGCGCTATAAACAAAAGTTAGAACATACGTATAGCGTTATTCAAGGCTTAAATGAAACTCAATCGCTTGCCTTGCTTGGATTGGCAGAAGTTGAAAATAAACAGGTATTAGAAGACTTATTACATACAGATTCTACGTTTGAAATCGTACATTTTAACTCTTCCGATACCCGTGGAATAGATGTAGCTTTATTATATAATCCTCAATTTTTCACTCCACTCACAACGTATTTATCAAGTGATAAAAAAACGGATGTTTTTTTACGCGAAGTACTTGTTGTAAAAGGTGTTTTGTGGAAAGATACTGTTCATATATTAGTCAATCATTGGCCTTCGCGCAGAGAAGGTGAACGTGAATCTGAACACAAACGTCTTGCGGCGGCAATATTAAATGTACGTTTAATGGATTCAATTTTAGCGATTAATCCAGACGCAGCAATTTTTGTAATGGGCGACTTTAACGATCAACCTAGTAATAAAAGTGTGGAAATGTTAACAAAACAACCTGTGATGAAATCGAAACAAAAGGATTCTGTATCTGCAATGATGAACCCTTTTAAAGCCTTACAACAAGATGGGGAGGGTACGTGTAAATATAAAAAAGATTGGCTCTTATTTGATCAAATAGTGGTTAGTAATTCTGTAATGGATAAAAAAGGTGTCCAATTTGTTACAGCTGAAATTTATGATCCTATTTGGTTGTATTATAAACAAGATTTAAATTCAGGACCGTTCAGAACATATGTAGGCAATAAATACGTAGGCGGTTACAGCGATCATTTTCCTGTATTTATTGAACTAAAAAAATAATTTATTTCAACAATAACCTACTCGTTATTTCATCTTTCTTTAATTGCTCAACGAGCGCTTCTAATCCATTGAATTTTTCCTCCTCGCGCATGAACGTATGTAATTCAAGACGAAGGGTTTTTCCATAGATTTCTTTATCGAAATCAAATATGTGCACTTCAATGGTTTTGCGTTTGTCGTTATTGATGGTTGGGCGCACACCAATATTTAGCATACCCTTGTAGCGTTCCCCTTCAAGATATACATGTACCGCATACACGCCATTTTTAGGTATGAGTTTATCTTGATCTTCAATAAATATATTGGCAGTTGGAAATCCAATTGTTCTGCCCAATCTATTGCCTTCAATTACAAATCCTCTAAGTAAATACGGGTAACCTAAATTTTGATTTGCTGTTTTGCTATCACCGTTTAATAAGGCTTTGCGAATTAGGGTAGAGGATATTGTTAACGATTCTATTTCTTGTTTGGGAATTTCAATGGCTTCAATGCCGAAACGATCTTTATGCGCATTCAAATAATCAATGCCACCTTCTCTGTTATTTCCAAAGCGATGATCATATCCTAATACCAAATACTTTGTACCAATCGCTTTGATTAAAATATTATCAATAAACGAATCTGCCGTTAATTTTGAAAATTCTTCATTGAAATTTAAAATCAATAAATGATCGATGTTGTAGGTATCGAGTAAATGAATTTTTTCTTCTAATGTATTTAAAAGACCAATGGGCTCAGCATCTTTTTTTAATACAAATCTTGGGTGAGGCCAAAAGGTAATTAAAACACTTTCGCCATTTACCAAATTAGATAATTCTGTTAAACGGTTTAATATTTTTTTGTGCCCAATATGAACACCATCAAAAGCGCCTATCGTTACAACAGCTTTTTTAACTGCCTGAAATTCCTTTATGTTTCTATAGATTTTCATTGAATATTAAAAGTAGCTTCGAGTTCTTCAGGTGTTTGTGCATTCAATACCGAATACATTCCAATACGTTCTCTTCTGAGTGCGTGAAGATGTGCACCGCAATGCAAGTATGCTCCAAAGTCATGTGCTATGGTACGTATGTAGGTGCCTTTACTACAAACAATATTGAAGTAAACCAGAGGCAATTCTATTCTATCAATCGTAAAGGATTTAACAAAAACGTTTCGTTTCTTTAATACTACTTCATTTCCTTTTCTGGCTTCATCATAAGCTCTTTTACCATCTACTTTAATAGCGGAATAGATAGGAGGCGTTTGTGTAATGGTACCTAAAAATTGTAATACTGTTTTTCGTATTTCGATTTCTGTTAAATGAGAAATGTCTGTTATGTTTTCTAAGGGTAATTCAAGATCGTAGGATGCCGTTGTTGCGCCCAAGCTTATAGCACCTGAATATTCTTTTTCGTCATCCATTAATGATTCAATAGTCTTCGTTTTTTTTCCACTACATACAATGAGTAAGCCTGTTGCTAATGGGTCTAGCGTGCCTGCATGTCCCACCTTTTTCATTTGTAATACTCTACGTACTTTTCTGACAACGTCAAAGGAAGTCCATTGATATGGCTTGTCAATACACAAAACCAGATCGTGTTGTATTTTTTCTATTTCGGAAGGCATAGTGGTAGTAAATTTCAGAAGGAGGTACTTTTAAACGACAGCTAAATCTACATTCATAAGTAGTAGTGTCAATAATAAGAGGCCAAGTACAATTCTGTAATAACCAAATACTTTAAAGCCATATTTGGTTAGAATGTTAATGAAGAATTTTATGGCAAGCATTGCTACAATAAAGGCTATTACATTTCCGAATATAAGTAATGGGATTTTATCTGCAGATTCAAGTATGAGATCTTTTTCATCGTACAGACTTTTTGCTGTAGCAGCAAACATAGTTGGAACAGCTAAGAAGAAAGAAAATTCAGCAGCAGCTTTGCGTGTTAGTTTTTGCGTTAAGCCACCAATTATAGTAGCAGCAGATCTAGACATGCCTGGTATCATTGCAAGGCATTGGAAACATCCGATTAAGAATCCTGTTTTGTATGAAACTTCTTCGATGCCTTCTGTTTCATTTTTTTCAAACCACTTGTCTACAAAGATTAATACAATGCCACCAAGAAGTAAGGTCGTCGCTACTACCCAAACGTTTTCGAGTAATGCATCAATATGACTTTTTAAAAGCAGCCCAACAATTGCCGTTGGAAGAAATGCTACAAATAGTTTATAATAAAAATCTAAGCCTTTGAAGAAGCGTTTAAAGTATAACACAACTACCGAAAGGATTGCTCCAAATTGTATAGCTACTTCAAAAACTTTTGTGAATGGGTCGTTTATTATTCCCATAAAGGCAGAAGCAATAATCATGTGTCCAGTAGAGGATACAGGTAAAAACTCTGTGATGCCTTCAATGATTGCCAATATTAATGCTTCAATCCAAGTCATTATTAAACGTTCTTTTTAAAAGAATAAAATATGGCTACAAATTCTATGATTAAACCAAGTAATACAATCAATGGGCCTACTGTTAATCCTCTTGTTCCGAAACCATATTGTTCAGTATCTGAAGCCATAACGAAATAGCCGAGTACCATTAATAATACTCCAGCAACCATAATGATGTAATTGATATTTCCGAAAACTAATTTTCCTTTGCTCATTTTATTTTAATATAAATCGTCTAAAGATAAGTACATGTATTTACGTACAGAAAGGTACGAACTAATTAAGCCAATTATTGCTCCTGTAATAATAAGTGCTCCATATAAATAATAGGTTAATTCAGGAGCATAAATTTTTCTCAAATCTTCTATAACAGTAAATGCATATTCTTGTAACACAAATAATAGGATGGATGCTAACAGTCCGCTAACCATACCTTGTACCATGGCTCTGTAAATAAAGGGCTTTTGTATAAAGAAAGGTCTAGCGCCAACCAATTGCATGCTACGTATTAAAAAGCGTTGAGAATAGAGTGCAAGTTTGATTGTGTTATTAATTAAAAAGAAGGTTACAATTGTTAGGAGCAATGCAAAGGCGCCTAAAACAATACCTGCATTCTGAATGTTTTTAGTTACTTTTTTTAATAGTGCTTCTTCGTAAATTACTTCGTAAACGGCTGGTTGTGCATTTAAATCTTGAACGATAAAATTCATCGATGCTGAATCTGTATTGTTTTCGGATATATGTAGTGTATAGGATGCACGCAGTGGATTTTCCTCAATGATTTTAGTGAAATCTTGCCCAGTTTGTTTGATATAATCTGCTTTGGCTTCTTCTTTTGAAATAAAGGTTATTTCAGGAACACCTTTTGAATCTTTAGCTAAGTAATTTTTTTTGTATAACGTGTTTTTAAAATCAAGCATCATGGAATCATTGATGTGATTATGTACATATATCTGTACTTCACCAACTTGGTTGTTGATGATTTTTTTGATGGATTGCGCATTAATTAAAATTAATCCAAATACACCAATCACACTTAATGATAACGTAATGCTAAAAATAACGGTAGCATACGGAAAGCTACCAAGTATTTTTTTTCTCTTTTTTGTTGTTGTCTCTGCCACGTATTGATTTAAAAAACGAATAGGTCAAATTTACCGAAGAAATTTGACCTATCCAATTTGAAAGCATTATCTTATCCGATTAATGTGCTCTCAATTGATTTAATTGTAATAATACAGTAGAATCTTTAATAGGGGACAATGGAGTCGTTTTAGTTTTACCCTGAACGAGTTCATAATAATTGTTTTCAAAGTATAAAAACAATTGTTTAGACGGTTTATTGTTGAGTTCTAATAACTCATACGTGCTATTAGAGAAATTACCGTGCAAGAATAATTGGTTGTTGAAGAATTGGTAGCCCAAATTGTTTTCTTTAACAATGTTTACTTTGATTTGAGGTGATGATACAGAAGAAGAGTTTACATCTGTATTCATGCTAGGCATTTCAAAGTTATCGTTAATGCCGTTAATCATGTTATCTGATTCCATTTGTGGATCAGAATAATCTGTTTTAACACTCGATTGCGTATTTGATTCAAACGCTTTGGTGGAAGTCGTAACGGGTTTCTTTTTTGAATCTATACCATTGGCAGGTGTTACAATGCTGTTTCCTTGCGTAGACTTAGTTGTGTTGGATACCTTATTCAGGTTTTCAGTGGTTTGTATTGGTACAACTTCTGTAACAGTTGTCTTATCTGAATTTGAAGAATTATTGGCTATTGTTTCACTAGATGGATTCTTTAAAACAACATCTTTTGTTTTGCTTGTAACGTTATCATAAATAGCATAGCTTCCTAACAAAATAACTACTGCGGTAATAGAAGCTGCAATTTTTGCGTAATTTGAACCCAACAGTGACACACCTATAGGTTTAACTGCAATAGCGTTTAATCTACTTTTTAACTGTTGATGACGGAATTGGTTTATAGAACCGACAATTTCTTTCTGAAACGATACCTGTTGTTGCAATTGTGGGTCTGCAGCTACAGAGTTGTTAAAAGCATCTAATTCTGATCCTTTTAACTCCCCACGCACAAACGAATCAATTATTTCTTCTGAGATATTCATACTATTAATCTAGAAAATCACTTTCTTTATATAATGACTTAACAAGGAGGTCTAACTCCTTTTTACACTTGTATTTTTTTGTTTTTGAGGTATCCGAGTTAGCAAAACCCATTTTTTCTGCTATTTCAACCATCGATAATCGATCGAAATAATAGTACGTAAGTATGTCTCTACACGTTTCTCCCAATTTTTGAATACAGCTATTGATGATTTGAATGCGCTCATCTTTATCTATATCCATTATTTCAGTACCTTCTTTCATTTCATGCGAAAAACGTTTTTTTCGCTCTAATTCTTTTCTCCAAAGATTTAAACAAATACTGTATAGGTAAGTGCTTATTTTTGAAGATAGTACAAAGTTTGGATCATGGGATTTTTGCCACAATACAATTAATGACTCTTGGTAAATGTCCTTCGCTTCTTCTTCACTACCACTATTTTTGATGATTAATTTTACCATCATTCGATAATGTTGCTTATAAAGTAAGTCCAAGGTATTCTCATCGCCCTGTTTTAGTCGCACTAAAATCTCTTGGTCATTCATGTTTTATATACTTTTGCAATCCTATTGGTAACCCTTTTTAATTCGATTAGATATGGGAAACGGTCATTTTGTGGATAAGTTGGTGGATTACCCTCTTAATTTGTCCAATAACGAATTCAATATAACTACTTCATCATCTGTTAATGTTTTAAATATATCTTCAAAAAAAGGCATTTTAAGATCAATCTTACTTAATAGTTTCTCTCCTTTAGGGGAAATGTAAATATCAACAGCACGTTTATCTGTAGATGCTTTTGTTCGTTCAACCAATCCTTTTATCAGTAAACGTTCAATCAATCTAGAAGCATCGCTCATTTTATCGAGCATTCGTTCTTTTAATAAATTAATGGTCGAAGGCTGAGGGTGTTGTCCTCGTAAGATTCGTAAAACATTGAATTGTTGTGAAGTAATATCAAACTCTTTAAAAAAATCTTTCGAGTGTGAATCAAACCAATTATATGTAAAAATTAGATTTACTATTGCTTTGCTGTATTCACTTCTAAACGCTTTTACTTGCTTTATTTCGTCTTCTAATTTCATTTTTTTATTTTTTAATAAAAGCTAGAAATTCATTTTTAGTTTGATCTTCTTTAAACTTACCCGAATAGTATGCTGTTATGGTAGTGCTTGCAGTGTCTTTGATGCCTCTTGAAGATACACATAAATGTGCGGAGTCAATTACGATAGCAATATCTTCTGTTTGTATTGCTTCTTTTAATGCTTCTGCTATTTGTACAGTAAGCCGCTCTTGCACTTGGGGTCTTTTCGAGTAATATTCTACCAATCTATTAATTTTAGAAAGACCAATAACTTTTCCTGCAGAAATATAGGCTACGTGTGCTTTACCAATGATGGGTACAAAGTGATGTTCGCAATATGAATAGAGTGTAATGTCTTTCTCTATGAGCATTTCATTGTACTGATATTTATTTTCGAATAATCGTACTTTTGGTTTATTCGCAGGATTTAAACCGCTGAATATTTCTTTTACATACATTTTTGCAACTCTATTGGGAGTGCCCTTTAAGCTATCGTCTGTTAAGTCTAAGCCAAGTATATGCATGATTTCTTTAAAGTGTTTTTGAATCAACTCAATTTTCAAGTTGTCATCTTGTTCAAAAGCATCTTTTCTAAGGGGTGTTTCAATTGAAGAAGAAACGTGATCATCACCTAATTCGTCCATTATCATTTTTTTATGCCGGGTATTCAACGAAATTTCGTTCTGTTTCATATAATATTACTTTCAAGTCAATTGATGGCTCAATTAACGCGCGTAATGTGATGTATATTTGTTGCGCTATATTTTCGGCAGTAGGATTAAGGTTTTTGAATTCTTCACAATCCAAGTTTAAATTTTTGTGATCGTACCGATTTAAAATATGTTGTTTAATTAAATCACTCAATAATTTTGTATCGTAGACGTAACCTGTAACCGGATCAATATCACCTGTTAATTTAACAATCAATTCGTAATTATGACCGTGATAATTTGGGTTGTTACACTTGCCAAATATTTCATCATTTTTTTCATCACTCCAATTCGGATTAAATAACCGGTGCGCAGCATTGAAATGTTCTTTCCTAAATATAGCCGTTTTCAAAATATAGCAAATTTGAAGTTTATCTGTATTATTCAAAATTACACTTTCAAATACTTGAATCCTTTTCTTTTTGCAGAATTTATATTCGACTTTTTAATAAATATTCCTTCTTTGGCGTGAGAAACATTTTTTTTCGAAATATTATTTCTTATTTGGAACTAGTTAGCTTTAAAATTTTGTTGAGAGGTACTAATTTACTAATTTGCAAAATTAAATTTTGTTTGGAGATGATTAAAGAAGAAATATATCAAAAACTAGATGCGTATAAAGAAAAGGGCTTAACGCTTTTTACGTCCTCTTCTTTTCAAACACATAGCATCGTATTATTACACTTATTAAGTGAATACGATGCATCTATTCCAGTATATTTTTTAAATACAGGATATCATTTTCCTGAAACATTAGCATACAGAGATCAAATTGCAGACTTATATAAGTTAGATGTGCGCGTTATTTCTTCATCTATACCAAGAAATATGCAAAAAGATGCTGAAGGGAGATTGTTGTTTACCTCAGATCCGGATCATTGTTGCTATATCAATAAGGTGCAACCATTAGATGCTGTATTGACAGAATATGACATATGGATTAATGGTGTACGTGCTGATCAAAGTGCCGTTCGTAAAGGGTTTAATATAGAACAAGACGCACCTCACAATACAACACGTTTCCATCCTATGTTGGATTGGGATGTACGCATGATTGAAAAGTATATTAAAGAACATAATATTCCGCGCCACCCCTTAGAGGCAAAAGGATATTTAAGTATTGGATGTGAGCCGTGCACACGTAAATTTGATATTGATTCATACAACCGTCAAGGACGTTGGTTTGGATTGAATAAAACAGAGTGTGGCTTGAATACAGAATTGATTACAAAAAAATAATAATAAGTTTATTTATATGAATGTATTAGTTACAGGTGGTGCGGGATATGTGGGGACAGAGTTGGTACTTAAGTTAGCAGAGAATCCTATTGTATCAAAAGTTATCGTTTATGATAACTTATCTAGAGAGAACTACAACTTATTTATAAACGCTACCAAACAAATCCGAACAGATAAAATTCAGTTTGAGTTCGGTGATTTGTTGGACACCCGAAAAATTAAAAAAGTACTTAAAGATATTGATGTCGTTTATCACTTGGCCGCTCGTGCGTCTACTCCTTTTGCGAATAACGATAGTCATTTGTTTGAACAAGTGAATCACTGGGGTACTGCAGAATTGGTGTATGCAATTGAAGAATTAAAAACGGTTAAAAAGTTAATTTATGTAAGCAGTTGTTCTGTTTATGGCTCGGGAAAAGAAATGATTGATGAAAATACAGTTGTGAATCCTAAGACGATTTATGGTATTTCAAAAATGCGTGGTGAAGAGCATGTAGCGCGCTTGGGATCTAAGATGAATGCGATTATTATTCGTTTAGGAAATATATATGGCTATTCTGCTTCTATGCGTTTTGATGCTGTTATAAATAAATTTATGTTTGAATCGCATTATAAAAATAGAATTTCAATACATGGAAATGGAAGACAAAGTCGTTCATTTATTCATGTTGATAAAGCGGTAGATTCGTTACAAGCAATTTTAACAAAAGATATTCCTTCTGACATTTATAATTTAACTGAACGTAATTTAGAAATATATGATTTGATAGATGAAGTGAAAGATTTATATCCTTCCTTAGAATTTATCTTTATCAATCAACATTTAGAATTACGAGAACAAAAAGTGAATCCAGAAACGAAGTTACTGAAATATATACCCCTGCAACTAACGAATTTCACAGAAGAGTTGGCAGCATTTAAGACAAAATTTACGTTTCAATCTTCTAAATAAGTAAAAAATTATAAGCCCTAAGGGGCTTTTTTTATGGAGTCTATAAAAGATATTCAGTTAGCTGCGATTACTAATGATAAAATCTATTGGAACTGCTCTAGACCAATACAAGAGGAGTGTATGTATTTTTTACTCATTGATCGATTTCATGATGGTAAAGAACGTACTACCACTACTTCTCAAGTAGGATATGGATCAGCAGAAGAATTGCAACGTAGATGCAAGGGTACTCTTAGAGGAATAATAAAACAATTGGAGTATATCTCAGAAATGGGAATGACTTCTATTTGGCTTAATCCTTTTCAACAAAATAACTTTGAATCGTATCACGGTTATGCAATTGAAAATTTTTTAGAGGTAGATAAAGAATGGGGAACTAAAGATGATTTAATAGAATTAGTAACAAAAGCTCATGCATTAAACATGCGTGTATTTTTTGATGTAGTTTTAAATCATACGGGCGACAATTGGTCTTATATAAAAAATCAACCCGTTTATCAAAAAGGGAAAACCTACACAACCAAATCTTGGCGTTATAGCGATAAGCCTATTCCTTCAGAATTAAGAAACTTTAATTGCTACAACCGTAAAGGTAGAATTAAAGATTGGGAAGCAATACCCGAAACATGGGAAGGCGATATTTATGAATTGAAAGATTTGATTCAAGATGCATCCTCACAAGGTGATTCAAACTTAGAAGTAATGGTTGCAATCTATTCTTATTGGTTTGCATTGACAGATTGTGATGGTTTTAGAATTGATGCGGCAAAGCATATACCGCCAAATTGGTTGAATACATTTATTGAAGAAATTAAAAGACTAGCCTTAGGTGTGGGTAAAAAAAATTTTTTCATTTTTGCAGAAATTATTTCGAATCTATCTGTAGTGGAGAAGTATAAGGCGATTGATGGGTATTTAGATTTCGACTTTTACTTTACATCCGTTGATCGTTTACTTCATAAAAATGAAAAACAAATAGGTATCCATCAAACGTCTCTAGATGCAATTCCAATTCGTTTTTTGGATAATCACGATCAAATAGGGCAAAAGATTAAAAGACGAATCGCCTCAAATACCAACAAATCTCAGTTTTTGAATTTATTAAAAGTTTTTTTGATGATGCCAGGTGTTCCGTGTATTTATTATGGAACAGAGCAAGGATTGAAGGGAAAGGGGAAGAATGATAGCGCCATTCGAGAGTGTATGTTTGATCCATTTGGTTCAACGGATGTTTTTAATAAAGAGTCTGTTTTTTATAAAACTATAAAACAGTTTTCAAAATTTCGAGAAGAATGGGGAATGCAATTGGGGATTGTTGAAAGTTGTATCGTGGAGCATTTATATAAAGGCGATTGTATTGCCTTACAAATAAGCAACTTAACTCAATCGAAGCTTGTTTTGTACAATTTAAATTCTGAAAATGAGTTAGTTAACGTTAAACTTGCGCGCCCAATGTCACGTAATAATAAATTAGTTGTATATTTATCTGCCGATTCTAAATGTTTAATTGCAGATTTGAAGGTAGAGGGTGATACGATCACTCGTATACCAATTGCTCCAAACGACTTTATTGTGTTAGATATTGGAATGTTGGCTTAAATGAAAATAAGAATAATAAAATAATAATAGTTTAAATGAAAGAAATAACACTTCATATCAGTACAAAACAAAGATTCGTATTGATATTTGTTATGGCTGTACTTTTTTTTATGTGGGGTCTTCTAACAAATCTAAATTTGTTTTTATACCATCACTTTAAATTCATTTTTGAACTAAATTATTCAGTTGCAACATTTATAAATTTAACTTTTTTCTGCACCTATCTTGTCGTTTCCCTTCAAGCAGGTAGGATGATTAAAAAAATTGGCTACAAAAAAGGCATATTGGTTGGGTGGTTGTTGGCTTGTGCAGGGTGCTTTTTGTTTCTGCTCGCTGTAAGCTATAAACTATATTATGTGTTTTTAGGAGCCTTGTTTTGTATGGCTGCAGGCATTACGATTTTACAAGTGGGTGCTAATTTGTACGTTGTGCTTTTAGGCGGAGTGGAAAAAGCTGCAAGTCGGTTGGTATTTGTTCAAGCCTTTAATTCTCTCGGTGCTGTTGTAGGTCCAATTATATCAATGGCATTATTAGGACACTATATTGATTTGCCGATCGAATACTTAGAAACATTGCCATTGGTTGATAAAGTTTTAATCGAGGCTGCTTACATTAATTATTTGTATTTGTTCTTTGGAATATTAATGGTCTTGTTTGCAATTTTTTTAATGTTAACATATTTACCAGAATTGAATACTCAAAATTTAGAACCACTTAACAAAGTTACTTCCAAACGTCGTCGACATGTATTGCACTTTTCTCAATTACGTTTAGGTGCTTTTGCTATTTTTGCATATGTGGGCGCAGAAGTATCCTTAGCCAATTATTTAGAAGACTTTGCTCCATTAATGGTTAGTACTTATTGGGAACTCGCTATGGTTGGGCGCTTTGTAGGGGCGTTATTATTACTCTATGTACCTACAAATAAAGCCTTAGGTGTTGCAGGGGCAATTTCTACGGCATTGATTTGCGTTGCCATTCTAATGCCAAAAGAGCATATAGAGATGAATTATTACTTGATCATGTCTGTTGGTTTGTTTAACTCTATTATGTTCCCAAGTATATTTACCTTAGGTGTAAATGGATTGGGTAAGTTCTCCTTAGATGGTTCAGCAGTACTGATTATGTTTATTGTTGGCGGAGCAGTATTGCCATTCAATGTCCGTAATTTTGCCTATGCGAATTATGATTTTGCCTTACTTATTGTAATTATTTGTTATTTGTATATATCGGTTTACGGCTTTAAATTATCAAGATATGTGAAACGTAAAGATTTAAGAGATGATGAAATGTTGGCATAACATCAATCTTTGTTTTTAATTAAGCTGAAAAAACTAAAAAGGAGTGTATTGGTTTAATGTAAATCAAAAACTCTTCTATAACTCATAAAAAAAGTCCCAATATAATTGGGACTTTTTTTATATAAGAGTAATGAATGATATTACTTTGATTGTTTCACATTTACTGCGTTAGGGCCTTTGGGTCCCATTTCTACCTCAAATGTTACTTTGTTATTTTCTTTGATAGCGTCAACTAAGCCGTTCACGTGTACAAAAATACTTTCCTGTGTTTCCATATCCTTAATAAAGCCGTATCCTTTTGAATCATTGAAGAATGTTACAATCCCTTTACGAATCAAATCAACTGGCGCCATGTCTGCTAACTTAGGAATTGCAATCTGAATATCTTCTTCTTTGATAACAATTTTCTTAAGTGGATCTGGTGGAGTAGAAGTGATGTTGCCATATTCATCAACATAAGCAAGCATATCTTCAAAACTACTTCCTTCTTTGGCATTTGCTTTGCGATCTTCTTTCTTTTGTTCTTTATCTTGCTTTTTCTTTGCTCTTTTTTTCTCTGCCTCTTTTTTGTTCCAGGTCTCTTGTGATTTACTCATAGTGTGCTAATGCGATTGATTCTAATAGTTTTTAATGGCTTGATATAAAATTGAACTGGTAGAATTTCGCTGCCACTTCTGGATTTATATGATACTTGTGCAATGTACGACAAAATTCATTAGTAAGTAAATCTAATCCTTGATATGTAAGTACATAGGTTAAAATAGAACAAATGAAATAATATTTAATAATTTATAACTGCAACTTTCATTAAAGTTGCAGTTATAAATTATGATTTGAGCTGAAAACAGATCATAAAATCGTCGTCACTTCCATGTTTAATCTCTTTTAATTGAAATCCGGATTGGTCTGCACAATCTGTAAGTAAATCAGAAGATATATAAAGCCATGGAAACCAATCACCAACAGTATTTTTGTAGGTCATTTTATAGGTCATTTCTCCATAGTAAACACCATTGATATCTATTGCGCAAGATCCATCATCTTCTTCAAATAAATATAAGATATCTGCAGATTCTCCAATGATGATTCCATTCGGCTTAAGCAATGATTTACATTTAAGAAATAGAGGTTCTAAGTTCTCTAGTGTACCTGCGATCCCGAACCCATTCATTAAAAAAAGAATGGTGTCAAATTTTTCTGTGTCCTGATATTCGAAAAAATCAACGCATGCAGTATATTTAATTCCTTGTATTTTCATTGCATCAACGCATAATTCTGAGATGTCAATAGCTACTACTTCATGTCCTTGTGCTTGCAGTAATAAGCTATGTGTGCCAGATCCTGCTCCAACATCTAAAATTCTACCCTGTACGTTTTGAAGTGCAAATAATTCTTTTTCGGGCAAGTCATTTTCTTTTCGAAATAGATAGGATACAGGAATTTCTTCATCTTCTGTTAAATTACTTTCAACGGTAATTTTTGCATCGGATTTGTTGGAAAGATATTCTATTACGGCGTTGCCAAAAGGATCTGATGTTGGTTTCATTTTTATAAGAATGTAATTTTTAGCAAATAAATTAAAAAGCAACTTCAAGTGAAGTTGTAATGAAGTAATTGTGATTGCTGCTTTTATGATTTAATTCAAAGATTTGATCTTTGCTTGACAAGGTGCGTGCTTCAATTCTCCATAAAGCATACTTTGTAATAGGTATATCGGTGTTGATCGAATAGCCGATTGTTTGAAATCCATATGCCGTTCCTGTTTGAATGATTACCTGATTTCTATCCTTGTAATATTCCACTCGACCAGCTAGAGTTAATTTTGGTGAAACATTGTATCTCACTTGCAAAAAAGGCGAATACCATACGTTATATGAATCACTGCCTTTACTTTTTTGTTCTGCTCCAATGTCAAACCCTGCAATTAGACCAACAGATTTATTTACTTTATATATGGTATATAAATCATGGAAATAGCGCATTCGTCTCACTGAATCTGGTTTGTCGTTTCCGATAAAAGAACTGCTGTTAATAGTTAATTTTGATGATGGTGTATAGGTGATTTGATGCCCTAAGGCGATGGTATTGTTGCCATCAATTCGTTGTATTCGTTGCCATCCATTTAATATGAGTGCACTGATTAACCATTTTGAATTGTCACTTATGTACGTTCCTTTAATACCAGATTCATAGTAGGGGGAATTGTCTGCAGCAATACTTCGCGTTAGGTTCCAGCAATCTTTACCTATAGCACCTTCTACACCAATATGCGAAGCAAAAATACCCGCATCTATCCAAATATTTTTGGTCTTATGTATTTTTACGCCAGCATTCGCTTCGAAAATATTTTTCAGTACACCCGGCTCTGATGCTAATGTTGCGTTAGCATACGTACCAGTCATGATTGACAAATTTGCGCGTACATTGGTATGTTCAAACGCAGCTTTTATAAAACCGATGTTTAAGTTTACTTCGTTACTTCGATTGAATGCATAGATGAAGGCTGGTCTGTTATGGTCTGCAGGTTTCCCAAAATCATAACAATAATACGTTTCTAAGTATCCGCTAATTTTAAAACTTGGTTTCAATGTGTCTTCTTGAGCGAATGTATGAATGCTCATGAATAGGGAAAGTATATAAATTAGTATTCGTGTTTTTTTTTCGAGATACATATTTATTATAAAATAGAATTAATTAAATCAGAAACTTTTATTTCAATGAACATAAATAGAATTATAAATTATTTATGAAGCTAATTGTAAAAGTTGTTCCAATATTTACTTCACTTTCTATTTCAATTTTCCCTCCCATACTATGTATGTGGTTATACACTAAATACAAGCCAATCCCATTGCTATCTGGGTGATCGTGAAATTTTTTATTGAAGCCAAAAAGTTCATCCTTCATTTCAGATAGATTAAAACCTAAGCCATTGTCTTGAATAATAAGTTGATCTATATTATGCTGTTTTCTTGATGAAATATGGATAGTAGGGGTGTGGTCCTTTCTTGAATATTTTATTGCATTCGTAATTAGATTTAAAAAAATACTTTCTAAATAAATTTTATTGAATTGTATGATTTCTGTTTCCGAAAAGTCTATATGGATTTTTGTATTTGAACTTGTAATGAATGTATCTATCGAAGTTAATACTTCATTTAATGACTGCGTTAAATTTAATTCCGTACATGTATTTTGAATGGATTTGTTAGAATTTAAATTGTCAATATAATTTTCTACCGTATCTTTTAAATGTGTACTGCTTTTTTTTAACATTGAAAAGGATTCTTGCGTTTGCTCGTCATTTATTTTTTCTATGTTAATAAAATCTACGATGCTAATTAGATTATTTATGGGAGAACGGAGGTCATGCGAAATGGTATATGAAAAGTGCTTGAAATTGTTGTTTTCATTTGTGTATTTTATTATCAAAGATTTTTTATTCTCTTCTTCAATTTTTTTGTGGGTAATATTTTTTGCAACGGCATAGACTAATTGCTCTTCATCTGAAGGCATTGACGTCCAAAGTAGCCAAACAATAGAACCTTTTTTTGTTAGATATCTATTTTCGAAATTTAATAAGGGTTTGTTTTGATGTACGTGCAATCTACTTGCAATGGTGGCAATCTTATCTTCAGGGTGAACAAAGTCATTGATGGGTTTTGAATACAACTCCGATTCTGAATATCCCAAATGCTTCGTTACAGCAGGATTTATTTTTTTGAAGAATCCATCATACCCAGCAATGCACATCAAATCCATTGATAAATCAAAGTGCTTGTCTGTATTATAGGACTTGTTTCGGATGTTTTCCATATGCTTTATTGTAACGAGTAGTGGGTAATGTTTTTATCTTTATAAATCAGTGTTATTTTTTTGTTCGATGTGTTTCAATATGATGCTCTAATAGAACCTTTAAGGTTGATAAATAATCTGAAAAAAGTCTTTTATTTAAATCTGGGTGATTTTCAGTTGGTATTGTTATAGGATTCTCATCTAAATAGACGTACAATTCAGGATATTCTTTTTCAATTTTATATGTCAATTGTGTAATTTCTTTTAAAAGATCTAATGACTTTTTCATAATGTTGCTATTAATTAATGGCTGTGTTTAAAGCTATTACTATATATAAAGGTTTTACTTGCTTGAAGACGTATATATTGTTGTGTAAATCCTATAATTGGAGAAAGTAAATGAAAATATACAAATGAAGAAGTATTCATTTGTGGTTATCTGTATGAAATTACAAAAAAGGCTTTAATTATTTCAATTTGAATGTATTATATTCTGTTATTCAATGAACTCTCTTGTAAAACCATAGTTTTTTAGCTTTATTTCGTCTTTAATATTTAATGCATACATATTCTATTTATATTCGTTCTTATTCCATTCAGTACTATTTCTATGATATTAGCCGTTTCAACCGTTCAATTTATAAGCTTAGCGTTAATTTTGATATTATTTTTACTTGGCTTTAAATTTTTAGAAACAAATTGGTCGTATAAAATTAGCAAACCCTATAAATGGGAAGCAGCCGTTAAGGAAGGAATTGTTTCAAAAGAACTGATTAAGATTGAGCGTAATTATAGAGATAAAGTTCGATTTTATAATTTTTGGTTTCAAGTAGATCGATTAAAACGAATGAATGTAAAAGGCGCATTTGCTGAACTTGGAGTATATCAAGGTGAAACGGCAATGATGTTGCATCAAATGGATGAAAAAAGAACACTACACCTTTTTGATACATTTGTAGGGTTTAATGATGCAGATTTGAAACAGGAAAAAAAGATTGACGATCGCTATACAACTACGAATTTTGCAGATACAAACATTGATTCTGTAAAAGGTTTATTTAGCAATGTAAAAAATGTTCATTTTTACCCAGGGTATTTCCCTGATACAACCAAAACATTGACAGAAAAAACGTTTGCACTTGTTCATATAGATGCAGATTTATATTTGCCGACGATAGAAGCCTTGAAATTCTTTTACCCTAAAGTTTCTGCGGGAGGTGTATTAATCATTCATGATTACAATCATACCTGGGAGGGAATCAAACAAGCACTCGATGAGTTTTTACCAACGATTCCAGAATCCTTAATTGAAATAATTGATTGGCAAGGAAGTGTTATGATTATAAAAAACTCAAAATAAAATATTTTTTTTGTCCCGATAAAGATGGGGTTTAATTATGTTTTCAACCATCCAGTAATACTTAAACGGGTTGCATGTGTGGGTAATACTTCATGTTCCAATTCATTACTTTTAAAAAATACCGTCTTTCTATTTGTGGGTTCTATGCGTTGTTCGCTAGAGGGGTGATAGATGCTTAATTCTCCACCATCAGATTGTTTCCAATCTACATTGAGATAGGTGATAATTGAAAAAGCTCTGTTGTTGCTATTTTGAAACTGATCTAAATGTCTTTTATAAAAAGTGCCAGGTTCGTAAAGGGTGTAGTGAAATTCATAGCTTTTTATTCCTGTATAGCATTGTTCATTTAGATACGCGACAAATGTATCGATTCGGTCAAAAAAATCATTCTCGTCTTTATTGTTGTGTGACCGATCCAACCATAAAATAGCATCACCTCTATTTTTTTTATCGTGTAAAACTTGACCTGCACTGCCTGTTCCCGCAGGGCGCATTTTATTTTGATTGTGAAGGCTTATTATATTAGATGCTAAATTTTTAGCTAAGTCTGCAGATAAAAAATTGTTTGCAATCCCTACTTTTGTTTCAAGATAGCTATTAATAAGGTCCTCAAAGGATGATTCCATTGGTACACGTTTAAAGGTAATTAACCTTAGAAGTACACACTTCTAATTGATGAATTAATTACCCAAACCTGTTTTTAACCTTGGGGGTATAATGCGTGGCCGATTTGTCAGATAAACAAATGTAGTATTTTAGTTTGGAATTATAATGTTTGAGTGATGTTGGGATAAGATTTTATTTATAGGTTTAAATAAGGTTATTTAATTTCCACAATTAGCATTATAAAAAGAAACAATCTGTTCTATATCACCTCTTTTGTAAATTTTGTCTTGAATCAGTTTTACCAATGCAGGGCATTTTCTGACAAATACGGGCATGTCATTTTTAAAATTCATTTTGCCATAACGAACTAAATCGCCTATGCCTTTTTGTAATACATATTTTTCATATGTCGTGCTCATCATTATTGGTGAGGCACCGGGAGCTCCACCCATACCAGAGCCTGTAACTGCAGTATTTTTTACATAATATGAAAACAATTTCATTGGACCATCTATTATGAGTTCTAGGAAAATTTTTGTTGATCCATCGGAATAAGATGAAAGGTTGTCATATCTCGATAGCATTCGAACAGGTTGTCCATTGTATTCAAAACGAATTTCCTTGGCATCTTCTGGCTTAAGTTTGCATTTATTGTCTAAGCTGTCAACATATTTAACTCCTCTTTGAAGCATGGTGAAATCAATTCCGGTAAAAGGTACTACAAAGCGTACATGCAACGTGTCTTTTTTAGTTATGATGATACCATCTATTTGCGAAGCTTGAAGAGCATGAACGCTCAAACATAAAATAGTAATAAACAGAATTCTATATTTCATTTTTTAATTGAGTATAATGTGGGGGTTGTTAAAATTTACGTAGTATAAGGTACTGCAATTTTCAAAGTTAAATATAAGAATTCACTAAATCCATAGATTTTAATTTACTAGATAGAGCTACAAAAAATAAGTCCTCTGTTAAAATATAGCAGAGGACTTATTTGTTAATTTATTTTCTAGCAACTAGTGCCTAGAAACTAACAACTATCTTATAATTCGTCGTAAACCATTTTAAGATGTGTTGCAATCATATCTGCAGAGCGACCTTCAATGTGATGACGTTCTACAAAATGAACTAGATTGCCATCTTTAAAAATAGCAATAGCAGGAGAGGATGGAGGGTAAGGAGCAGTATACTCACGCGCTTTACTTACGGCTTCTTTATCTACACCTGCAAATACAGTACCTAGGTTAACAGGTAATATTGCGTTTGCAAGTGATTTTACAACACCTGGTCTAGCTGTGCCAGCAGCACAACCACAAACAGAGTTAATAACAATCATTGCTGTACCTGGCTTCTTCATGAAAGCTTCTACTGCATCTGCGGTTGTTAATTCTGCGAAACCTGCACTTGAAAGCTCCGCTTTCATTGGTGCTACTAATTGATCTGGATACATATATTTAGGCTTAATGCAGAAGGCTTAAGGCCTAATGCTTTTTTCTTTGTTAATTTATTCTTCTTTTCTTATTTAATTATTCAATGAGTGAAATAAGTTTTATAATTAAGGAATCGATAAGCTTTAGGCCTTAAGCCTTCGGCTTAAATTACATGAATCCCAACTCCAATTTCGCTGCTTCGCTCATCATTTCTTGACTCCATGATGGATCGAATGTAATTTCAACCGTTACTTCGTTTACGCCTTCAATCGCTTTGATTTTGGTTTCAACTTCAGCGGGCATAGATTGTGCTGCAGGGCAGTTTGGAGAAGTTAATGTCATCTGAACAAATATATTGTTGACAGGGAAAACACTAACTTCATATATTAAACCCAATTCAAAGATATTAACGGGTATCTCTGGATCGTAAACGGTTTGTATTGCCTCAAGTGCTTTGTTTTTTAATTCTGTTTGATCTATCTCTACTTCGCTCATAATTTAATTCATTTATGCTTGTGTGCTTTGATATGCTAGTGCGTGCATTTTCATTTGTTTTACCATTGATGCCAAGCCGTTAGAGCGTGTCATTGATAAATGTTGTTGCATGCCAATTTTATCAATGAAGTACATATCGCTTTTTGCGATATCTTCTGCCGGTTGATCGCTTAATACTTTTAATAAAAGTGCAACCAATCCTTTTACAATAATTGCGTCACTTTCGCCTTGGTAGTGAACAATGCCATCTTGATAGTTGCTAGTCATCCATACTAAAGACTGACAGCCTTTAATGATATTTTCTTCAATTTTATATTTTGGATCAATTCCTTGAAGTTTCTTTCCTAGGTCAATGATGTAGGCATACTTTTCGTCCCACTCATCAAATAGGTTAAAATCATCAATAATTTGATCTTGAATTTCATTAATTGTTGCCATGTATTATCTAAATAATTTTATTGCCTTGTAAATTGCGGCAATGAATTGATCGATTTCTTCTTTTGTATTATAGAATGCAAAAGAAGCGCGAGAAGTTCCCGTAAGGCCTAATCTTCCCATGAGCGGTTGCGTACAATGATGACCCGTGCGTATTGCAACACCTTCTTTATCTAAAATAATAGCTAAATCTTGATGATGTATATCAGAAAACACAAAAGACTGTACGCTTACTTTATTTTTTGCTGTACCAATTAAACGAATGCCTTCAATGTCTTTTAATTTTGAAACGGCATAGTCAAGCAATTCGTGTTCGTAAGCACGAATTGTAGGTTTGCCAATAGAATGTACATAATCGATTGCTGCTTTGAAAGCAACCACATCCGCAATGTTCGGTGTTCCTGCTTCAAATTTATAGGGTAATTCGTTGTAGGTGCAGCTTTCATAACTTACGTCACTAATCATTTCGCCGCCGCCTTGGTAAGGTGGCATTGCTTCTAACAGTGCACGTTTGCCATACAAGACACCAACACCTGTTGGTCCATATAATTTATGTGCAGAGAATGCATAGAAGTCAGCATTCAAATCTTGCACGTCAATATCTAAGTGCGAAACAGCTTGCGCTCCATCGATCATTGCTACAGCACCTACAGCATGTGCCTTAGCAATTAATTCTTTTACAGGGTTGATGCTTCCAAGTGTATTGGAAACATGTACACACGAAACAAGTTTTGTTTTGGGAGTAATGATGGTATCGAATGCTTCGGTAAGTAATTCGCCGGCATCATTCATGGGCAATATTTTCACAACCGCTTTTGTGCGTTGCGCCAACATATGCCAAGGTACCATGTTGGAGTGGTGTTCCATTGCTGAAAGAACAATTTCATCACCTTCTTTTAAATTCGTTGCACCCCAAGTAGCAGCAACTAAATTAATACCTTCTGTAGTACCGCGTGTGAAAATAATTTCTTCACGTTCATTGGCATTGATAAATGTTTTTACTGCATCGCGCGTTGCTTCAAAACCTGCAGTAGCACGTTCTGCGAGTGTATGTATACCGCGATGTATATTTGCGTTGTCGTTTAAATAATAAGCCGTCAGTGCTTCAACAACTTGTAAGGGCTTTTGGGTAGTAGCAGCATTGTCAAAATATACCAAGGGCTTGCCATTCACTTCTTGATATAAAATAGGAAAGTCTTCTCGGATACGTTCGATGTTTAACGTTCCATCTAAGTTGAATAGGTCGGTGTTTATAGCGTTAGTCATTTGAGAACAAAGTATAGAGTACTGAGTACATAGTACAAAGTACTGGGTGAATGAATTATCTAGTCTCAACTAAACAATTTTAAATAAAATAAAGATTCCATTTTGAATGAAATCTTTATTAAAATATTTTGTACTTAGTACTATGTACTCGAACTCGATACTCAGTACTTATTTCAAACGTGCTTCAATTTCTTGTTCTAAGTACGCACGTAATTCGTCGTGTTTTACTTTTTCCAATACATCAAATGCGATTGCATGCACCAACATTTTTTTAGCAGTATCTTCACCAACGCCACGTGCGCGTAGGTAGAACATTGCTTCAGGATCTAATTGTCCTGTAGTTGCTCCGTGCGAACATTTTACATCATCTGCATAGATTTCTAATTGAGGCTTTGTATTAACGGAAGCATCTTTCGAAAGCAATATGTTTTTATTTGATTGGAAGGCATTGGTTTTCTGCGCGTCTTTACGTACCCAAATTTTACCATTGAATACGCCTGTAGATTTGCCGTCTAAAATACCTTTGTATAACTCGTTGCTATAGCAATTTGGCATTGCGTGATCCACAAGTGTGTGGTTATCGACATGCTGTGAACCTTTTTCAAGGTATAATCCATTTAAATATGCTTCGCAATATTCAGCCGCTAACGTTACGTTTAAGTTGTTACGAACCAAGCCACCATTTAATGTTATAGTTGTTGTATACGAATTGCTTTTACCTTCATGTACAAGTTGAGAATTGTGAACGAAGTTGCTGTTATCAATATCGTTTTGAATTTTGTATTGTTCTAGGTATGCATCTTTTTTTAAGATAGCATGTGTGAAAGCATTGGTAAATGCAGTGTTAGAACCTAAACTACGATTCAATTCAACAACAATTGCATTAGCAGCTTCTTCTACAACAATCAGTACACTTGGTTGTGCAAATACATTTGCATTGCGAACATCCGCTAGATAAAAACAAACAATCGGTTTGTCAACCTGTTGTTTCGCTTTTACATGAATTAGAGTTCCTGTTGTTGCAAATGCTATATTCAAGGCAACCATACTATCGTTGTATGGAAGATTTTTTCCAAAGTACTTCTGTACTAATTCTTGATTGCTTGTTTGAAAGGATTCAATCGTAACTCCTGCAGCATCTATAGTAGATAGGGAAGGAGAGAAGATTCCATTAACAAATATTATTTTATAACAATCAATTGGTAAAGCTGTAAGTGCTTTAAGATCTTCTGCAGAAAAAGTTGCAGCAGATTCAATTGCATATGGTTTTGCAAGGGTAGTCTTCAAGTTGGTGTATTTCCATTCTTCATGCTTCGTGGTAGGGAAGCCTAATTGTTGAAATGCACTTATTGCTTCTTTGCGTGTATCTGCCAATAAAGAAGCAGAGGTCGTTTTTTCAAGCGTATTAAATTGCTGTATCAGCGATTCTTTCAATTCTGTAGTCATGTGTATAGGCGGTATTATACCGTTTGTGCATCTGCTTCAGCTTTGATCCAGTCGTAGCCTTTTTCTTCTAATTCCATTGCTAATTCTTTTGTGCCAGATTTAACAATACGTCCTTTGTATAAAACGTGTACAAAATCAGGAACAATATAGTCAAGCAAACGTTGGTAGTGTGTAACTACGATTGTTGCATTGTTAGCAGTCTTTAATTTATTTACTCCATTGGCAACAATACGTAATGCATCAATATCCAAACCTGAATCTGTTTCATCTAAAATTGCTAACATGGGTTCAAGCATTGCCATCTGGAAGATTTCATTGCGTTTCTTCTCGCCACCAGAGAATCCTTCGTTCAATGCACGTTTCAATAAAGATTCGTCGATTTCAACCAACTTCATTTTTTCTTTCATCAATTTCAAGAAAGAAACTGCATCCATCGGCTCTTGACCTCTGTATTCGCGAACTTCGTTCACAGCTGTTTTCATGAAATTGATGGTGCTTACACCAGGAATTTCAATTGGATATTGGAAAGCAAGAAACACACCTTCACGAGCGCGATCTTCTGGAGACAAATCCAATAAATCTTTGCCATTTAATTGAACCGTTCCACTTGTTACTTCATAATCCGAACGACCTGCTAACACAGAAGCGAGTGTACTTTTACCAGAACCATTGGGTCCCATGATTGCATGCACTTCACCTGCTTTTACTTCCAAGTTGATGCCACGAAGAATTTCTTTTTCTTCAATGCGTGCGTGTAGATTTTTTATAGATAACATAATTTTTGCTTAACGCTTAAGGCGGAAAGCCTAAGGCTGTCCACTATTATTATATGATTAAATTATTGAGGTCTGCTATTAATATATTTGACTTTATTATTAAATAGCTAACGTTTATTTAATGCTTGAAAGCTTTAGGCCTTAAGCCTTCGGCTTTAAGCTTTTTAGCCTACGCTTCCTTCCAAGGAAATTGCAAGAAGTTTTTGTGCTTCTACTGCGAATTCCATTGGTAATTGTTTCAACACTTCTTTGCAATACCCATTCACGATTAAGGCTACCGCTTTTTCAGTAGCAATACCACGCTGGTTGCAATAAAATATTTGATCTTCTCCAATTTTAGAAGTCGTTGCTTCGTGTTCTACCGTAGCGGTATTGTTGTCTACTTCGATGTATGGGAAGGTATGTGCACCACATTGGTCGCCCATTAATAGGGAATCACATTGTGAGTAGTTACGTGCGCCTTCTGCACGCTTCATTATTTTTACCAAACCTCTATAACTATTATGGCTTTTACCAGCTGAGATACCTTTAGAAACGATACGCGACTTGGTGTTTTTGCCAATGTGTATCATTTTTGTGCCGGTATCTGCTTGTTGGTAATTATTTGTTACTGCAACGGAGTAGAACTCTCCAATAGAGTTGTCGCCTTTTAAGATGCAACTTGGATATTTCCATGTAATGGCAGATCCTGTTTCAACTTGTGTCCAAGAGATTTTAGCATAGTCACCCGCACAAATACCGCGTTTTGTTACAAAGTTTAAAATACCACCAACTCCGTTTTTATCACCTGGATACCAGTTTTGAACGGTAGAATATTTAATCTCTGCTCTTTCCATCGCTACAAGTTCCACAACGGCAGCATGCAATTGATTTTCATCGCGCATAGGAGCAGTACAGCCTTCAAGATAACTAACATAGCCACCTTCGTCAGCAATAAGCAAAGTGCGTTCAAATTGACCTGTGTTTGCTGCATTGATACGGAAGTAGGTAGACAATTCCATTGGGCTACGAACACCTTTCGGAATGTAGCAGAAAGATCCATCACTGAATACGGCAGAGTTTAATGCCGCATAGTAGTTGTCTGTTACCGGAACAACACTACCCAAATATTTACGAACCAATTCAGGGTGTTCCTGAACAGCTTCACTCATAGAGCAGAAAATAATTCCGAGTTCTGACAATTTACCTTTAAAGGTAGTCGTGATCGAAACGCTGTCAATAACAGCATCAACTGCTACACCTGTCATACGTTTTTGTTCATCCAAAGAAATACCAAGTTTCTCGAACGTTGCACGTAGTTCTGGATCTATATCATCCAAACTATCTAATGTAACTTTTTGCTTTGGCGCGGAGTAGTAAATAATATCCTGAAAATCAATTTTTGGAAATTTTACATTAGACCATTCAGGCTCATCCATTGCCAACCATTTACGGAAAGCATCCAAGCGCCATTCAAGTAACCATTCTGGTTCATTCTTTTTTGCAGAAATGAAACGTACGGTATCTTCCGATAAACCTTTCGGTAAGGAATCGTTTTCAATGTCCGTTACAAATCCCCATTTATATTCTGATGAGGTTATGTCTTCAAGTATTTTATTACTATCACTCATATTTTCCTTTATCTATGTTTAGACTAATTCTATACTATATATACAAAAATAGCACAAATTTGCTAAGTATGGCTTCTTTTACATACAAATATTAATATAATATGAGTTAAATCAATACATACATGTATGTTCTTGATTATCTTATATAAAAAGAGACAAAATTGTCCTTTATTATGAAAAATAATTGTTTTTTATCATTTTAATGACCCAATTCTAGGGTTCTGTTTATCGATTCTTCTAAAGAAATACTCGTTTCGGTACGTTGAATGCCGTATACTTTTTGAATTTTATCGTGTAGTACTTCCCTTAAGTGTTGGGTATCTCGACAAATAATTTTAACAAACATACTAAAGTTGCCTGTGGTATAATGAACATTTACTACTTCTGGGATTTTGCGCAAATCATCCACTGCTTTGTCGTAGAACTCACTTTTGTCAAGATAGATACCTAAGAATGCGGTGATGTCGTAACCCAAACGGGTATAGTTAATGTCGAGGTGGGAGCCTTTTACGATTCCCAGATCCATCATTTTTTTCATCCGCACGTGAATGGTTCCGCCAGATACACCAATGTTTTTTGCAATTTCTGTATAAGGAATGGAGGCATCTAGCACCAATTGACTTAAAATGTTTAAATCAACGCTATCAATTTCGGAATGTATGGCCATAATCTTAGGTATTTATTATTGAATTATTAATAATATGTCTAATTTATTGATAAAATGATAAATATTAAAATATTTTATAACAATATTTGCAATAAATGATTCAATCTAGTACATTTGTCTTGTTGTCAGTCGGACAATTATACTGTAGGGTGTTGAAATTGGCAGACATGCCCTCCTGTCTCGGGGGTGGAGATTTCAAAATAAACGTAGTGTAAAGCACCAAAGCTAGGGTTGACCACTTATTGTTATGCATTATGGCTAATTGCTCCGTGGGTTGGTTCGAATCCCCCTCCTACAGCTTCAAGTCTAAAAGGCCTTTTATCGAAAGATAGAAGGCCTTTTTTTGTTTAAAATGGAAATTGATCTATATTTTTTTATTCTAAGTTGGCGATATACACGCTTGTCCAACCACCCCCTCAACCAGTCCTTGTTTCTTTTGTGGTTAACAACTTACAGACTCTAATGTTATAGTTGTGGGTCATATAATTGCTTTCATAATCACCACATTTTTGCCACATCCATTCTAAGAGCAAATAGGATTGATAATATTATTTTTTTTACCTGACTTGTTTCCTTTTTTTTATTTAATGTGAATGATCATTTCTCCTAAATACACCAAATGTTAAAACCCAATTTCATACACTCCTCATACACTAGCCATACAGTTCCCATACACTAGCCATACATTTTCCATTCAGTACCTATTCAATATCCGAAGAAAGCATAGTCGTATTTTATAGGATAAATGTAACTGAAATACGGTTACTTTTTAATGATTTGAGAACAATATGAATTGCGTTCACCTTGAAGTTTCATTATATATATGCCAGGTGTCAAAAAGGTTAAATCGTTTAAAAGTATTTCTTGATTTGAAGAATTGACGTCACTTATTGAGTAAACTACTTTTCCTTGAGAATCGTAAATGCGCAATGTGTATTCATCTTTTTCAATTTGCCCTAAGGATATTGTCATCTTATCATTAAATGGGTTTAGATAAATTTGTGTCTTTAAATTGTTGGTTAAAGATGTAACCGACAGTACGGATGATATATTACCGCGGCAGTTTATTACATAGAATTTTGTAGTTATTCGTTACTAATAAATACTCTTACCTAGTCAACATGCATGGTGCTGGTTACAAACGTTCATGGGGTTAGTATTATTAAATAAGTACCGCCAACAGCAAGGTTTAATACAATATTTTGATTTTTACTAAACATGCCTTTTACTGACTTAAATGTTTATAAATAAAATGTTAAAAAAGTATTTTAACTTGTTTCGTTCAATTGATTAGATTTACTATGGTTAATGGTATTTTATATTGAGATTATAAGCTTTATTGAGGAATTATGAAGAAAGAGATGGTGTCCTTTGTTGGCTTTGAACTGAATTTGAAAAAAACTATTTGACAAAAAGAATTTACAATCATTAAACAGTCACAAACCAACATTTTTAAGGGATGTAGATGCCTTATTCAATAGCTTGCCAGTAGCGGTCAGTATATTTGACCATAAAGAATTAAGTTGTACGTATTGTAACGAAAATCTTTCTAGTCTCATGGGATATTCAAGGGCGTTATTTATGGGCGAAAATGGAATGCAAACAATATACAATACTTTCCACCCCGCTCACATGGCAATTTATAATGCCTATATATATCCCAAAATAAGTGAAACAATGGCAGAAGCTTTGGCCAATAATGAAGATGTTAAAAGCTATAAGTTCAGCACTACCTTCAAAGCAGTTCGGTCAAACAAACAAGAATTTTGGTGTCATATCCAGCTAGCAGTTATTGAAACGTATTCAGATGGAATCCCCATGTTTACGTTGTCTTTATTGAGTGATGTAAGCCATATAAAAAAAGACAACAACATCGATTTCTTAATCTATAAAACGGCAAGTGACGAAATTCAACAAACCATATCTTATACTTCTTTTAATGAAGATAATTCTCAATTGAAATTATCAAAAAGAGAAATAGAAGTACTAGCTCTAGTAAAAAAAGGTCATACAAGTAAAGAAATTGCTACTAAGTTGTTTTTGAGCGAACATACTGTTCACACTCATCGCAAAAACATGTTGCATAAAACCAATACTAAAAACATGGCTGAATTGATCCAATTTGCACATTTGAAAAATATATTCTAGTAAATTTGTTTCCAAGTGGGTGGGTTAGTATCCACTATTTATTTCCAGTTAAAAAATTAAACGTTGTCGATCTCAGAGAGAGTTTTTTTATGGAATATCTCAGATGGAAAAAATAGTAGGGTTTGAGAATAATGAATTTAAAAAAAGCACCGGAATTGTTTTTTACAATGCCGGTGCTTACATGGAATTTTTTTAGTTATTAGTCGTTTGTAAATACTCTAACCCAATCTACTTGCATCGATCCTGTTACAATTGTGGCGGGATCGGGATTGTTAAAGTAATCGCCGCCAACTGCAAGGTTCAAAACAATATTTTGTGTTTTGCCAAACATGCTGCTAACGTATTCTCCATATTGGCTTGTATTGGCTAGTGTTCGAATCACTTTCCCATCGAGCATAAAGGTCAATGAATTTTCTTCCCATATTACTTCATATACATGCCAGTATTCTGTTAAGCTTTTTGTTCCGACGTAATTTATTCCACTTTGCCAAGGAACATCGCTTGTTCCAGCTTTAGCACCATAAAAGTAATTGGTTCCAAATTGTAATGGTAAATTACCCTTCGCTTCCATTACATCAATTTCTCCGTTAGTAGGCCAATCTGCTCCCGCACTCCAAAATGCTGGCCACATGCCAAAACCTGCAGGTAATTTAATGCGTGCTGCATATCGAATTTTGGGAGTAGAGCTATTTGCCGAAATGGTTGATATGGTTTCCATTCTGCCTGATGTAAAATCAAATGTTTTTTGTGCAGAATTATAGGGGTCTGTATTTCCTGTAACGGCTTCTTTAATTGCAGTAATTACTAGAATTCCATTTTCTAAATGAATATTTTTTACCCATGTTGGCGTCACGCATTCTTGCCTCACCACAACCCTTTGTTGGCCTCCGCCGCGGCGGAGGCCAACAAACAGCTTCTGTAAGATGTTAAATCAATATTATCTTTACAGTAAGAAACATAAACAGAAATTTAGTAGTCATGATTCTTTCGAAAATACATTACACTATTCGGGAGCGCGTGTATGTTTTGGTGTTTTTGTTATGCTATAAATAGTTGACTACTACCGGAGTCAGTGCGGGGATAGAGGCAGTAGTTGGTAATTTATTTTATAAAAAATAGCGCACAACATTATACTAGCTATGGTTGTTGAAGAGGCTGCCTGTTAGGATACTGTTTTGCCTAAATCATACTTTGTTTTAAAAAAACATATATAGCAAAAAGTACTAATGAAGTCAAAATAATGAACAGCATTATAGTAATATCCGTCGATAATTGAATGTTTTTTTTATCTAACAACTTACATATTCTTTTTAGTGAAAAATATATAAGTATTGGAATTGAAACAATAACTAGAATTAAGAGAATGATATATGTTAGTACAACCATTTTTTTTATTTTAATAATATTAACAGGCCTTGCATGCGCACACACAAGACCTGTTAATACCATTGCTTCACCCAACCAATTCTTTTATTTTTATTGCATGCAGATCCGAAAGGATTTCTGAATACAACACCGGTGGTACAGATCCGAAAGCAACCAAACGTTCATCCGTTTCATTTTTTGGAGACATCAACCACATCGGTTTATTTTTGTATTTCAAGGATAAGAAATAGAAGCGACCAACGGTCGGTTCGTGGTCGTAGTCAAAGCCTGCTACGCTAACGCCTGAAACCTCTACCATTGCACGAACTCCGGATTCTATATCTTCTTTGTAGAAGCATTCAATCATGCCACCTTCTGTATCGCCGCATTTTCCCCAACCTCTTTTTTCAAGGCTTGAACGGATGGCGCCACTTTCTGCTTTGTTGCCTTCAACCTCCGTACCGATTTTTGTTTGTTTATTTTTTTCTTCAATCGTATACAGCGTTCTTCCCAATTGCGGAAATATTTCTTCCATCTCTTGATCGAAGTACCAACGTTTCCATTGTTCCAATTCAGTGGCATCTATGCAATAGGGGTGAGCCATGACTACAGAGTCGCCAGCCTCAAATTGAATTTCTTCTTCAGACTTATTTAGCAGCGTTGTATCTTCCTGGCAAATGAATCGCAATGCAGATCCATCAGCGCGACGCACTTCCCAAAGCAGTCGGGTTGCGTATGTAAACATGATTGGGTTTTGTAGGAAGAAACCAGACCATGCTTCTGCATCCCAAACACGTTGGCTCACCAAGTAATGTTCCAAACGCATGGATTGCGACTTAACCACATCTCTCAATTCTTTTGCGATGTCTTTGAATGTTTCTTTTAATTCTGCAGACGCAGCACTTGGTAAGGATTTTAATTTTTTATTGTCTTCGTTGAAAAATGCAATTTTGAATTTATTATCAATGAACGCACGATACTCTTCGCCATTGATTTCAATTTGTTTGAACAAACCTTCAAAACCAAAGTCAGGAACAATACGATCGCCTAGTTCATTGCGACTGATGTTTAATTCAGCAGCGGCTGCATCCAAGGCCAATAAAGCTGTTTCTCCAACAAATGCTTTTTTGCTTTTATATTTACGTGAATACCATTCCACCCAACGCAAGGCTTTGTTGCTTCCTTGAATAGCTAAGGCAAGAATTCCATATTCGGCCATTGCTTTGCGTCCACCGTCTATCCAAAGATTGATTGCAGACCGAAGTTGGTCCACTAGATCATCTCCACCAATCAAGGCAGCGATGGTCATTACATATTTCTGCTTTACATCACAGCCTTTATCTGCATACGTTTTAAATAACTTTTGCGCAAACGCATCCGACTTTTCTGTGTCGATTAATCGCAACATCGGCCGTGCTTCCGGATCTGAACGCATTTCTTTGCTTCGAGACATGCGATAAAATAAGAAGCGTGTTTCCTCTTGTGTAGCTGTTCTGCCAGATGTGAAATAAATAGGCGGTAAGCCAACTTCTTCGGTCCATGCAATTACGGCATCTTTTAATTTGCCTCTGTTGCGCGTGGCTTCAATAAGTTGCGATAAAAGTTGTTCGTCGTTTTCTGTAATTTCTTCGCCTTCTAAGCTATGCATCATGGCATCGCGCGTATCGTCGTTTTTCTCTTGATTTAGACCTTGGCGGATTGCTTCGATTGCTTCTTCTGTACCCACACTTCGCAAGAGTTGTACGGCAACCAAACGCATGTCGGCTTTTTTGTGATTTAATAATAGTAAAGCTTCTTTAATTGGGTTTGGATCGTGTTGGATGAGATGTTGAACAATTAAATTTCGAACAGGCTTTGATGTGTATTGTTCAAATTTGAATAATTCATCTTTGTAGCTTTCGAACGGATATGTTTCAATAAGTTCTAGAATATATCTGTAAACACTTCCTTTGTAGCTTGTGTCTGTTGATAAGCGTGTAAGTGCTGTTAGGAGGGTTGGTAATGTGCTTTCTGGAATGAATTGATACAAGAGTTCAATATGGTACGGATTAATTGCTTGTCCCAATCCATTTATTTTTTGTACCCATTCAAATCCTGTCTGTTTATTGTCTAAAAAAATATGATAAAGTGCAATCGTACTTAGTTGATAATACATGTAATTACCAATAATCGGTGAACTTAAATAGAAAGACTGTTCGTATGCATCTCTAAATGCTTTTTTTGTAAATATTTGTAGATAATCGTTTGCCTGTTGCAGAACTTCTTTGGGTTCTGGCTTTGGATTGTATTTATTTTTTACCAGTTGCAAATAATACCAAATTTGTGCGCTTTCGATATCTGTAACGTTAACGTATAAATCCATTAATTTTTCAATAATATCTATATTATTAATATAATCAATGGATAGTATGTCTTCAGTACAAATAAATTTACTACGTAAATTTGTATTTGAATAGCTGTTTTCTAAATAGGAATATGCGTGGGTAGGATCAATTAAATTAAGCCAAAAATAAATGGAATATTGAAACCTATATGTCTGCTGATGTATTCCATTTATTAAATGATCAATCCCAAATTTATCAATATGTTTTAATTGCTTGCTAATAAACGTGTAATATGGGGAGTCGGTGTGTAAATAGGATACATTTTTATTAACCCGAACGTTGCATATAAGTTTTGTTGTTATTTCTTTGTCAGACAAAGAAAATTTCCGAAAGACTTTGAGTATTTTATCAAATGCTTTTTGAGAATTTAATTCTAATAAATCATTTATATTAAAATCGTTTGTATCTATAGTATGGCTAATTGTCGGGTGCCAAAGAATATCGCACAAAAGTTCTTCATTTGAAGTCCAGTTTTCTGTTTCATCAATAAGTGAAAACAATCGGCTGAATTGATCGTTTCTCGTATTACTTGTCAATGCAGAAAGGTCTGTTGATGCTCCGGATAAATATTGAATAATGATGGTTTTATTTTTGTCATAATCTTCATCATTATCATAATAATATAAATATTTAGTAATGTCTTGTATTTGTTCAATTGAAAAAGCCATAGCGTTATTTTTTTATTGAAATATTTTCTTTTGCAGCCCATTGCTGTAGATCTTGTTTTTGTAAAGCAGCTGCCATTAAATCGGGGAATTTATCGGGCGTGCAAGCAAATACCGGCACACCATGTTCGGCAAAGAAATGTGCTTGTTGTGAATCGAAAGACGGTGCACCATCGTCGCTCAAGGCTAATAAAATAATCATCTGAACACCTGAAGCGAGGATGTCTAATGCTTTCTTTTGCATCTCTGCAACATTACCTCCTTCATACAAATCACTGATTAAAATTAGAATGGTGTCCGCAGGTTTTGTAACAATGGAATGACAATAACGCAATGCCTTATTGATGTCGGTTCCACCACCGAGTTGTACACCGAATAATAAATCAACAGGATCTTGCAAGTCTTCTGTTAGATCTACCACTTCTGTATCAAACACAACCATACGTGTTTTTACGGCAGGCACAGACGACATCACAGAACCGAAAATTCCTGAATACACAACAGATGTTCCCATAGAACCACTTTGATCCAAACAAAGAATAATATCCTTCATGGATGAACGCTTTCTTCCGTAACCAATTTTTGTTTCGGGTATAATTGTTTTGTGTTCGGGTTGATAATGTTTTAAATTTTTAAGAATGGTTTTATGCCAATTCATTTCATTCAACTTTGGATTGTTGTTCCGAATGCTGCGGTTAATGCTTCCTTTGATTGCTTGAACCATTGGCTGCGTAAGCTTTTGAAGCAACTCATTTACCACCAATTGTACAACCATACGGGCTGTGTCTTTTGTTTTGTCGGGAATGACATTTTTTAGCGTCATTAATGTAGCAACCAAATGTACATCGGGCTGCATATTCTCCAGCATTTCTTTTTCAAGCAACAGTTGTTTCATATTCAACCGTTCCATGGCATCTTTCTGCATCACTTGCACAACCGAAGAAGGGAAGTACGTACGTATGTCGCCCAACCAGCGATTTACATTTGGTGCGGAACCTCCAAGTCCTGCTTTTTTATTTGAATCGTAGAGGTCATTCAGTGTGCGATCGATGCCCATTAGATCACCCGATAAGGTACAACCTGTGCCATCGTTTTCATCGGACCCTAAAATCAATCTCCATCGGATCAGTTTTTCTTCCTCGTTCATGCAGGTACAGTGTTTAATGTATTGTGCGCGTCAACGGTATCAATGCCGAATAGTTGCATCAATGTAGGGATCGGTTTCATGCCACGTGTTTGATCGATAACGTCAGAAGCATTGCTGTTTGATACCCTCGTTTGAGGAATGTTATTTCCATCTTTTGCTTTTTCTCCAAGTTTTCTTCTTTCGGGAGAAGTAAACTCCGAAAATGTTCTTCGTAAGAGTGGAAGAATTTCTTGAAACGTATCGGTACTTAAACTACCAACCCATTGATCCAATAAATTCCATAAAGTGTTGTCTAATAGTAATATTGTTCCTGCTCCTTTTAAGAAGCCTTCGATCCATGAAGCTGTTTCGTTTGCTGTTGTAGAGAGTGCGTAATAAAATACTTTTTCCAGCGCTTCTTGAGGCAGCAATTCAAAATCGTAGGCTATACGTGTGCAATAGCCTTTGATTAAAGGAGGGATGCTGTCGTTTTCTATGATTTCAATAATGGATTTTTGCCATTGTTCAATTAACTGTTCTTCATTTAATAAACGTACAGCATTGTTTAATTCTTGAAACTGATTTACATGTTCGGATGCTGCATCTTCGTTCATACCCATACAAGACGAAGGGAGATTTACACACATACGAATAATCATGGGGCGCACAATATTCAGAATCATTTGCTCATCTGTATTCCGCACGTTTCCGTATCGTACAATGGTCACCAATTTGGGTATGACAAGCATTAAGTCAAACACGTCGGAGCTGGATGCCGCAAGCGAATCTGTTTTGAGTATGATTTTTTGAACTGCATTGGGCAGATCCGCTGGTATGATTGTTTTTAACAGTTGGGTGATTTGAGTAAGCTGATTTGTTTCATTCGCTTTTTGCTCAACGAACCGAACCGCTGCTTCCTTCAATGTGTTGCCTAGGTTGGCAGACTCAGCTATTTGAATCACAAAAGAAGGGTTCCATGTTAATATCCATTGTTCTTTGAACGTTCCTTTACCCGAAACCATTCTGATTTTACCCCACTCAATGCCGAGTAATAACAGGCGATGTAGAAATACACTGCGTTCTAAATCAAATTCTTTTCGTAAGTCAAAGGTATATTCTTTGGCTTCGGCTTGTACCGTTAAACGAAGTGTCTTCTGTTGTTTTTCAATATCAGTTTGTAAAGGTGATTTTGGGATGGCATCGGGTACGGTTCCAATGCGATTGCTCACGATAAGTTCTGTGTTGATTAAACTCATTCGAATCGATTCTCCTTGGCATAAAACTGAAATGGTAGCCTCGTTTAATTCTTCAAGCCCAGGTTTGGATAAACCTCTGAGTATGGCTAAGTTTTCCGCTAAGCGAAAGGCTTCAATGACACTTGCCACAGAAACATCCATTTGTTTTTCGCGTAACAATCGCGCTACTTGAATCATCCACAATGCTCCCGTATCTTCAGGGTGTTCCCAAATATGGTGGTACCAGCCGGGCGATTGAATGCCTGCGCCATACCCACTGGAAGCACTGAGTCTGCTGTAGGTCCAAGGTGTCCATGTTGTAGCTATTTTAACTTTTGGCAAGCCTTTTAATAAATCGGTATCTTGTTTGATCGTATCTCTATTTGTTAATGCGGGTACATGCCAGGCACCACAAATCACAACGATACTTGCAAATAATTCTTTTTCAGCTTCGCGAATAATTTTGCGCATGTATGCTTCGCGAAGTTGCTCGTTATACTCTTCTGTACCGGCGTATGTTCGCATTACACCCATGACTTCTCCAATGGCTTCAAAGACTTCATCGTGGTCTTTGCGGTACTCTATCTGATGTTCCCACCAACGTTCGGGTTCTGCAAAACCAGCAGCGTTTGATAATTCTTTTAGCGGGTTAAAATGAATCGCAGCTGTGGTGTCTGTTTCAGTATTTTCAGTATTGATTTCAGCATGTACTTCTGTTTCGGTTTTTAAAAGATGCTCTTCTTCTTGTTTTTTCTGCAAAGCAAAAACATGCTGTAAGGGAAGGTCCATAAAGCGTACCGGACGATTATTTTTCTTCGCATATTGAAGCGCTTGCCATTCGGGAGAGAATTCTGCAAAGGGATAAAAGCTCGCACGTGCGGGCTCTTCGGGTTGATAGAGCAATAAGGCAACCGGAGGTTTCATTTGTTCGTCCTGAATCCAATCCAACATTGCATCGGCATCGGGCGGACCTTCAACCAACACAATATCGGGATTGTGTAATTCAAGAAATGCTTTTACATGTTGTGCACTGCCCGGACCATGATGCCTGATTCCTAAAATATGTACTGCCATAGTATTCGAATGGTTCGAAGAATTTGATTAAAAATCACGACATGCTCTGTAAATATCTTTCCACTCGTCGCGTTTTTTTACAACGGTTTCCAGATATTCTTTCCAGATGATGGTGTCTTGAACAGGGTCTTTAACTACAGCACCTAAGATCCCTGCAGCAAGATCGGATGCTGTTAAACGGCCATCGCCAAAGTATGCTGCAAGGGCTTGTCCGCTGTTTACAACCGAGATTGCTTCTGCCGCACTTAGCGTACCGCTTGGAGATTTTAATTTTGTTTTTCCATCAATCGTTACACCATCACGCAGTTCGCGGAAGATGGTTACGATTTTTCGTATCTCTTCCAATGCTGGTGGTTGCACGGGTAATTTCATTACTTGCTCATAACTGGCAACTCTGCGTTGCACAATATCAATCTCATCGTTGATGGTTTCAGGTACCGGAAGAATTACCGTATTGAATCGTCTTTTCAAGGCACTTGAAAGATCGTTTACACCTTTGTCTCTGTTGTTGGCAGTTGCAATAACATTGAAGCCACGCACGGCTTGTATCTCCGTGTTGAGTTCAGGTACCGGCATGGTCTTCTCTGACAAGATTGTAATCAGCGTATCCTGTACGTCAGAGCCCATACGAGTAAGCTCTTCAATACGCGCAAGTTTACCGTCTTTCATGGCACGAATCATGGGTGTTTCTACCAAGGCTTTTTCGCTCGGACCTGCAGAAAGTAATTGCGCATAGTTCCATCCATAACGAACCGCTTCTTCACTTGTGCCTGCAGTTCCTTGAATGATCAATGTACTGTCGCCTGAGATTGCTGCTGCAAGATGTTCGCTCACCCAGCTTTTTGCTGTACCCGGCAGACCATACAATAGAAGTGCTCTATCGGTAACTAAGGTTGCAACGGCAATTTCCATCAATCGTTTGTTGCCTATGTATTTGGGTGAAATTTCAAAACCATTTTTTAATTTTCCACCCATTAAATACTGAACAACAGCCTGCGGAGATAACTTCCAGTTTTCGGGCTTTTCGCTTTTGTCTTGTTTCGTAAGTTCATCCAGTTCGTGCGCAAACAATTGTTCCGCATGTTTTCTTAAAAGTTGTGTCATACTGATGTGTTAAAATATAGTTTCTTGAATGTCTTTTTTTAGTTGCAATTGATGCATCATCATCGATCGGTGGTTGTTCCATAAATGCTCAATCGACTCTTCTACTTTAATGGCAGGTAAGATTGCCAGTGTTTGTATCGGTAACTGTTTTAGGCAACGTACATAAAATGTTTTTGTATAACTGTAGGGGTTTTTTGATGTGAATGTAAATAACTGTGTACTCAGTTCTAACGGCCATTCCCTGAGGTTTGCTTCAATTGTAGGAATAATCATTGAAGGATCTGATTTTAGGTGCTTCATGAAATAGTTTAATCGAAGGGATTCTGGAAGTATAGGGATGAGCATATTCATTTCTGCATCCGGAAACTGTTCTAAGAATTGTTCGGCCCAGTGCACATCCTTAAACGTAGCAGTAGCCTGCGTAATGGATTCGATTAAATTTTTCCCTATAGAATCATTTTGTAATAGATTTAATAGTTCTTTGGGAGTACGTGCATACATGGTTTCAAGCAGCTTAGGAGGGGTTCGACTCAGTAGTTGCATCACTAAAAATACCGCATCATCAATCCCTTTTATGTTGCTTAATTTTTCAATACCCGATTCCCACAAAAGAGGATTTGGGTTTTTAAGTTCTGTTATTTCTACCTGCATTGCATTCAATAAGCCTAATAAACTTTTTCCTTTTTTTATAGACAATACTGCTTTGAGTGATTTGCTATATAGTTCAACAAGGGAAGAGTCGGGTAAGCGCCCTTGCAATTCAAAACTCTTAGTTTTAATTTTTTGACTTTTATCTTTTTGAATACTGATGAGCCATTCTTCGTCGGATGCATTCAGCGTTTGTTCAATAGCCTGCAATAAAATTAGACGTGTTGATGCATTCTCTGCGCTCCACACTTCTTGCAATAGATTTAAGCCTTCTTCGTGATTACTTAAGCGAACGCGTACTAATTCTTTTATGCGTTCATCAATTGTTCCATGTGCCCATAGGTTGGTCTCCAGTGAATTTTCTTTGGGTTGCCATGACTTATTGAATCCTGCAAGCCATATTCCACGTTCGCCACTACATGCTATTGTTTCTTGGAAGAGTGTAGAATTATTTTCTGTCAATTCGAATAATGTTGGAAGCCATTCTGGAATGATAATGTGTCCTGAATTTTTGGCCTTTTCCAACCATAGTTTCAAATAATAGGTATCTTCCGTTTCTAAGATTGATGAAAGGAGCGCAATCCCTTCTTTGGAAATGTATGCCAGTGATTCTGTATTACAAATTTTAACGGTTTGATTATTGATCAACTGAGCTTGTTGTCCGCTTTTGTTATACAGCAAGTTTGCTGCAAGTATTTGTAAAAAGGCGTCTTCTGGCTCAATCGATTTTTTAGTAATGATGTTGCAATATGCCTGCAAAGGAATAGGAAAGTCGGATTCTTGCAATACTTTTCTAGACGTGCCGAGCATTGCAGTTTGTTTTAACGATTCATTCATAACGTGCAATGTGTTTTATAAAGAATAATATGCTTCTTGATGCCAAATTCCTAGTGGCATAAATTTATTCGTTTCCAATGCCAGTAGCGACATGGAAACGGGCACGCCACCGCTTATAGATAACCATTTGTAAATACCTGTACATTCAATAGGGATAGGTATAGCACGTTGGTCTTTATCAAATATATACCACAAGCCATTTTGATTCATTGCTTGAACGTTTTCAATAATAAATGGCTGTGTTGGCAGAAAGGGGAGTAGAGATAATAGGTTACTTCTTTTTTCGAATACCGCATCCCAGTTTTCAAGTCCTGCAACTTCAATAGGTATAGAACTGTTTACTTGCCTTTTTATGAGTGCTCGTAAGGGTGCTGCAGATGGATAGAAGACCAGCTCTGCTTCAATCTGAATCCCCTGAGAAAGTAATAATTGTTTTCCTTGCCCTCTTACAATAAATTGAAGCACCAAGGCAAAGGTATTTGTTTGGCTTCCCCAAAGCCAATAGCGTTCCGTGGTTATTTCGTCTTCCGTTTGTATTTGAACCGATAAAACGAGCCAATGATCTAAAATGCCTTTTTGTTCTTTTAACGCTTCTTGCGATTGCGTAAAACCAACAAAACTGCGAATGTCATCTGTGAGTGCGGATGGTAAGGACGATAGGTGCGTGAAGCCTTGAATGAGCATATACATGCGTGCCATTAAATCCAAATACGCATACTCCCAATGCTCTTCAAAAAAGTTTGTTTCGCCAAGTTGTCGTACCATTCTAGATAGGCCCGGCGCTTGTGCATCTATCAATCGGCGCGCCATGTTTTCAAAATATGATGCCGGTTTAGAAGGAAGATCAATTAAGCCATTCCGAATCATGTCTTTCATCCAGAGATGTAATTCTGCAATGCCGTCTTCTACATTGGCTTCGCGTTTCTTTGAACGTTTTTCTTGAGCGACTTCGTCGGGAACGCTGTCTGTTGTAGTTGTTTTCTTTTCGCTTTTTTCTTCGCGTTTTTTCAACCAGTCGCTTACCCATTCTGGTGCTTCGGTTTCTTTAAGTAGGGAAGTATCTCGGACAAAAAGTAAAAACAAACCAAGTCCATGTTTACATGGAAACTTTCTGCTGGGACACGAACATTTGAAAGCAATATTGTTTAGATCAATTTGGGTTTGATAGGGCTTTGCACCACTGCCTTTGCATTCGCCCCAAATGGCTTTTTTAGATTTTTGCAGCAGTTGCCACTTATCTGCTTTTGCTAAATCCTTTCCAGATTTTAGAGAGCTATCATCTGGTGATAAAGCAATTACTTGTTCTTCCTGCCAATGCATAAAAAGCGTAGAATAAAATATGAATCAATTAAAATTCCTTGTATCGAGTCATTTTTATGAATCAATTATAAAGAATACGAACTAAATAAAATTTACCTAAAGTTCAAAGGATGTGGAATACTAATAATTTTACCTACATAGCTCTGTATCAATTATTATGATGTTTTAAAGCATCGCTATTTGTGAGGTGGAGTAAGCTTATAGCATAAAGGTGTTATCGTAATAGTGTAGGGTCGAATGAATTATGAGATGTAACGCGTATTGGATAAATTTATACACAATGCATACATGCCTTCTATGTCTTTTTTATATAGTTAAATAAAAAAAATATATGTTAATCTGTTGATGGTTATGATTTAATGACTTTTTTTTTAAAAAATGAATTTCAACTTGTCCTAAAATATTAATTCTTCGTACAAGACGGTAACTAAAAACTATTTTATGCAAAAAGCATTTACTCATTCCATTTCAATCGCTATTTTATTTTTTACTTCATTTTTAACTTTCGCTCAATATTCCACCAAAGGTTTTGGTTTTCAAGGCTATGCTGTTGGTGCCGATGGGAAGGCGATAGCATCTACAGGTATTACGGTAAAGTTTTCGTTATCACCCAATATAGGTTCAGGAATAACCTACACAGAAGAGCAAGTATTAACCTCTGATATTTACGGTGTCTTCACTGCAACCGTAGGCACTGGTACCAATAAAACAGGAGGTCCTTTTGAAGTATTAAATTTTACATCTGTTTATTATAAACTTAAAGTAGAAGTGAAGAAGACTACAGGTGGTTCCTATACTACCATCAGCGATCAAGCTTTAAATGCAGTTCCTTATGCACGTGCTGCTGAAAACGGTGTACCTGTTGGAAGCATCATGCCATTCGCTGGTCCGGTTAGTGCAATACCTGCTGGCTGGATTCAATGTAATGGACAAACATTGGATGGGACATCTGCTATGTACTTACAATTGTATAATGTTATTTCAACTACCTGGGGTGGCACAGGTCAAAATAGTTTTCAAGTACCCGATTTGAGAGGTGTTTTTTTAAGAGGTATCAATGATGGGAGAAGTGATACATACGCAGATCCAAGTACACGAGCAATAGGATCCATGCAAGATGATGCATATGCAACCCACAATCATGGAGTAACAGATCTTGGACATACGCACGGATACAGAGATCGTTATTTTAGAGAAGCGCAAAATGCCCCTACAGGGACTGGTTATGAAAGATTTTCAGGTGATAATAATGCTGGATCAGGTAATGGCGATGGGGATAACTGGACGTGGTATGTGGATGGAAGTACAAATAACAGTACCACAGGCTTGACTGTAAATAATAGCGCTAACGGGAATGTTGCTGAAACGCGTCCTGCCAATGCGGCCGTTTATTACATCATAAAATACTAATCTTAAAGATATATCATATGCTGTATTCTCTCCAAAAAAATGGAAAGAAATGGATGAGTATTTTCTTTTTAGTACTGCTCCCATATTCTTTTCTGCACGCACAAACTACAATACCGCAAGTGCTGAATTATGTGTCTGGACAATCTGTATCTCATAAAAGCGCGGCACTGGGCGATACATTTTCGGTTTCTTTTCATGGTGGTTCTGTAGTAGGATCGCAACATATCAATGCACCAATCAATGTAACGGGCGACCAGGCAATGGCTGGTTTTAAATACGGACTTGTTTATGCACCCAATGCGTTTGACAAAGACATGTTTGTATCTAAAGGTTATTATCCAGACTATGTACAGTTAAGTTGGGAGATTGCACGCTATCAATCGGATGTAACAGCCTATAAAATTTATCGTCGTGAATTGGGTAGCACTGCTAATCTGGTTCAGGTTGCAAACATTTCAAAAGATGCGACATCTTGGCGTGATGAATATGCGGAAGCAAATGTGATGTACGAATACAAGCTTTTTGCTGATGGATTGTTTCCACAGCAAATTTCATATTTAAACATCTTGAGTGGCGTAGGATTTAGATTGCCTTCCGGTAAAGTTTCGGGTAGAGTAACTTTTCAAGGTGGCGGTGCTGTACAAGGTGTTAGTTTAATTGCTCAAACGAGTGATAATTTCAGTGGCTCAAGTTTATTGCTTGATGGAACGCCAACATCCTACTTAGCTGTTTCTCCTCCCTTGAATGATGTACAATTTAAATTCTCAAGTCAATTTACATTTCAGTCTTGGGTAAAACCAACCGGAACTGGTATATCAACAATTTTTCAGAAAGGTTCACAATATAAAATCACTCAGTCTCCTGGTAAGGTATCCTTTACGGCTGGCACAACAACCATCAATGTTCCGTTTACTCAAAAGATAGATACGTTTTTTAATATTACAGCGGTTCGCAGCATTGACTCGTTGATGCTGTATGTGATGTACAGCGACCAACTTATTTATAAAACAAAAGTAGCTTTTGCAGGAACAACAACTTCAAATGACGATGAATTATTGATTGGTAAAAATATCTTAGGTAGCGAAAATTATAAAGGCTTTATTGACGAGGTTCGCATCTGGCAAAAGTCTTTGTCCGAAAGTGATATTTTGGTGAATACGTTTTTGGTGATCTCTGGAACAGAAACAAACTTGTCTGGGTATTATCGGATGAACGAAGGAGTTGGAGAAAACTTCTATGACCTTTCTCGTAAAGGGTTTTCATTCAATGAAAAACATGGGTTTATGTCTGGTGCAAGCTGGTCATCTGTTGTGCCAAACTTAAATCAGTTAGCTGTAAAAGGGGTTACCGATATCAATGGTAATTATTTAATCACAGGGATTCCATACTCATCAGACGGTTCAACCTACAGCATTGTTCCCGCTTTCGGCATTCATAGTTTTGACCCAACCCAACGATTGATGTTTGTTGGTCCGGGTTCTAATGTTTACAGTGATGTGAACTTTACAGATGTTGCTTCATTCCTTGTACAAGGACAGGCTTTTTATGAGGGTACACGTTTCCCGGTAGATGGGGTACAAATCACAATTGATGGTAAATTAGCATTAACATCTTCAGGAACGCCAATAACAACAGATGCTTCAGGAGCATTTAAAATTGATGTGCCAATCGGTAAGCATCAACTGCAGTTGGTAAAGTACGGGCACGTATTTAAAGGCGGGGGATATTTTCCATCTGCTTCAAGCTATTATGATTTTCAACAGCCTGTAACCATTCAGACTCGTTTTCAAGATTCAACACGTATAAAGGTAATTGGTAAAGTTGTTGGTGGTCCTGTACAAGCTTCAAAAGTAGAAGGCATGGGCAAAACGCAGAACAATATTGGCAATTCAGTAATTGTTTTGACTACTCAAAAGGAGTGGGACTTAAAAAACAGTGCCGGCGATAGCATTCGTACCTGGGATAATGGGTACTACGATCACAAAACAGGCTATAAAAAATATGGCACCACGGGTTATAAAATAGCAGAATTAAAACCCACACAAATAGAAATTACACCAGATCCTGAAACAGGGGAATATGTAGCGTATTTGCTTCCAGAAAAGTACATCATCAAAAGTATTGTTGCGGGTAATCCAACGGGTGCAGCACCTGCATTTCCGAATTATACATTTGGTCCGAGTTATTTAACAACCTTAGATTTTTCAAATGCATTTACAGTTAAAAACGCAACAGACTCTATTGTGGATGTGACGGATTTTACTGTAAATCCATCTACTAAAGATACTACCTACGCAAAGTTTATTGATAGTGTAAATTATCAAGTGATTCAAGATTATATTTTAAGATTAAATCCAACGGTTGCGATTACTTCTCCAAACAAGTCCATAGATCGCTTTTGGGAAAGTCAAGTTACTGCACAAGATGGTTCTGTAGTGCCTGTAGTTACAGGAGATACATACGGACAATGGATTACTCCTGCGCCGATATTTATTCAACGAAATGAATATAAAACAAAGGTTGCTGTTTTTGAACAATACATAAACGTAGATAAATCAAATGCTATTGACAAAGTACCAGTGATTGATGGTAAAGTAACGATTCAAAATGATTTAGCCGTTACAACCAAAGTGCAGAATTTTGCTTTGAATAGTGCCGGAGAATTGGATTATACATTCAGTGGTGGTTTGCCAAATACGACAACAGGTGGCATTGGCGATTTTCAAAAAAGTATGACTGTAAAAGTATTTACAGGAAAAAATGGATCAATCGTTTCAGATTGGCCTTCAGATGGCAATGGCTTTAAAGGATATGTATTGGGTGGTATGCCAACGGGCAATAACTTTGTAACAACAGGGCCCAATGTAGTGAATATGATTATCCGTGATCCACATGGGTCTAATAGCTATGCGTATTATGAAGCAGGAACTTCATCCAGTACAGAAATTTCTTATGAAGTTGAAAATGGGGAAGATGTAGATTCTAAAATTACAGCCAGTATGGGTGTAGATGTAATTACGTTTGCTGGTGTTGGAGCTGGGGTTATTATTGAAACGCAAACAGATAATGATTTAAGTGTTGGTATTCAACAATCCACTACTTGGACTGACAATAATACATCTGTAGTTACCACAAGTAATACTAAAAAATGGTCTACGAGTTCAGAGCCTGATTTTGTGGGGGCGAATGGAGATGTGTTTATTGGTAATTCTACAAATATTGTATATGGTAAAAATGTATTTGTAGATGTGATTCCAACGTCTCAATGTGATGCAACTGCAAATTGCTTGGATTTAGGAAATGGATATAACATTGGCTTGTATACAGGTTTGCGTATGAATCCTCAGTTTTCTACAGCCTTTCAATATTCTGCAAATCA
>ERZ724508.135-NODE-135-length-52060-cov-7.865686_pt1 | contig 52060 bp, 53 predicted proteins | sample MGYA00376041_ERZ724508 | MGnify/ENA primary metagenome ERZ724508 (study PRJEB28724, sample SAMN07190887) | wastewater metagenome | isolation source: effluent of sewage treatment plant in Hong Hong | place: USA: Christiansburg, Virginia | collected 2016-03-01 ...
ACGGATTTATTGAGAAATTCGTTGATTTTATCGATATCATAATTGGTTTTAATTTCCCCAAAAGAATTTACCTTAATATTTAAGCCTTCAAGTTCTTTTGAAACTTTTGGTTTTGTACCATCAACATCGGTTTTTTTCTTTCTAGGCATATCGTTAATTATTTATGAATTCACCTTTTCGTTTAATGTAATCAAAGCAAATTCCATTCTTTTAATTGCTTCTTTTTTCCCAATCACTTCAATTAAAATCATTAAGTCTGGCCCTGCAGCTACACCTGTTAATGCCAAGCGTAAGGCTTGCATAATTTTACCAATTTTAATGTCTGCTTTTTCCAAGACTTCATGCAATACATGTTTTACGTGCTCTGCAGTATATTCGCCTTCATAAATAGCTAAGGCCTCTTTGTACGCACTAATAATAGTTACAGAATCTGCATTCCATTTTGCATCAGCTACTTTATCATCAAATTTCTTAGGCGATTCAAAGAAAAATTTCCCTTCAATCCAAAAATCTTCCGCAAAGGTCAAACGTTCTTTTAACATTTGTGCAATCATTGGAAGTTTTGCAGCATCATACGTAGCATGGTGTTTTTCTACTTCTACTTTTAACAATTCTGTTAATGTTGCATCTGGTAACTTTCGCATGTATTGCTGATTGTACCATTTTGCCTTATTGATATCAAATTTCGTTCCTGACTTACCAATACGCTCAACCGTGAAAGCTGCAATCAATTCATCCATTGTAAACAACTCTTCTTGTGTTCCTGGATTCCAGCCTAAGAATGCTAAGAAGTTTGTTGTAGCTTCTTGCAAATATCCTTGTTGTTTAAAACCCATCCAGGTGTCACCACTTGCAGGATCCTTCCAATCTAAAGGAAATATAGGAAAACCACCAGCATCTGCATCGCGTTTACTCAATTTACCATTGCCATCTGGCTTTAGCAATAAAGGTAAGTGTGCAAATTGTGGCATGGTACTTTCCCAACCTAAGAAACGATACAACAAGACGTGTAAGGGAGCAGACGGCAACCATTCTTCCCCACGTATTACGTGCGAAATTTCCATTAAATGATCGTCTACAATATTTGCCAAATGGTAGGTAGGCATACCATCTGACTTTAATAATACTTTATCATCAATCGTTGAAGAGTGCACTACTACCCAACCACGAATCATATCATTCAAACGTATCTCTTCTTTACGCGGCACTTTCAAACGAATTACATATTCATCTCCTGCATCTAAACGTCTTTTAACTTCATCTTCTGGCAACGTCAATGAATTACTCATTTGCATACGCGTAACCATATTGTATGATGGAGAAGCAACTTTAGCCGCTTTTAAGCGTTCTTTCATCGCTTCTAATTCTTCTGAGGAATCAAACGCATAATAGGCATTGCCTTCTGCTATTAGTTTGTCCGCGTATTCGCGATACATTGGTTTGCGTTCCGATTGACGGTAAGGCGCATGTGGACCACCCACTCCAGCTCCTTCGTCAATTACAATTCCAACCCATGCCAATGCTTCTTGTATGTATGCTTCTGCACCTGGCACAAAACGATTCTGATCTGTATCTTCAATACGCAACAACATTTTGCCACCCATTTTACGGGCAAACAAATAATTATACAAAGCAGTACGAACACCGCCAATATGCAAAGGCCCCGTTGGTGATGGAGCAAAACGAACACGAACCATTTTATTTTCTGACATGGATTTTTATTTAAAATAAATTCCAAAAAACAAAACACAAATTCCAAACAGTATACTTTGGGATTTGGGTTTTGTTTTTTGGGTTTTGTTATTTAACAGCTATACAGCTTATTTCAACATTTACATCTCTAGGCAAACGAGCAACTTCAACCGTTTCGCGGGCTGGTTTTGTTTCGCCAACATACACTCCATATACTTCGTTGATTGCAGCGAAATTATTTAGGTCTTTTACAAAGATGGAACACTTTACAATATCTGAAAAACTGTAGCCTGCTTCTAGTAGTATTGCTCCAATATTTTTCATCACGCGATGTGTTTCATTCTGAATTGAATCTGTAACTAAATTTCCAGATTCTGGATCGAATGCCACCTGTCCTGAAACATAAAGTGTGGTTCCTGATAATATTGCTTGACTATATGGACCAATAGGAGCAGGAGCATTTGTTGTATGAATAATTTTTTTAATCATAAGAGGCATGTATGAATCACAAAAATACGAAAAAGTACCGAAAAATAGGTCATTAAAACAACAGATTGAATGTACATGTACGGTAAAGCCGTATTTTACAAGGTATTTATTGACTTTATGGGTAAATAGTAGTTTATGGCAGTTATTAGAAAGCTTTATATAAACACGCCTAAACTGGTATTGATAAATTCATTTATTCTCCATAACTTCTATTGAATTGATTCTATCTGAATCTTTTAATTTATAATCCATATTTCAGTGAAATTAGCTTTATGTTATTGCCTAACATTCGTTTTAATGATACAATTATCTTTAATAACGAGCGCTCAAATAATGAAGGACCCAAGAATGGATGCCGACACCATAGCTAAAAAGCGTGAAAACCACATTTTTAGTGCTCGAGATAAAGTAACTATTTTCGTTTTTGCAAACCGGTATATTAATGGCTTACTATTCACCAATCCTGGAAAAAACACCTATTATTTTCCTATTGCTCCCTTAAACATTGGATTGGGCTTTAGCCATAAATGGTTGGCAGTTAATATAGCTATTATGTCACCTAAAATCGGCAAAAAAAATTATACTGGTGATGGAAATAAATACAACAACTTTAATTTTCAAATTTTGGCTTATACTCCTAGATATGGCTTAGATGCTGTATACAGTCAAAACATAGGTTACTTTTTAGGAAATTACAAGGGCTATGTCGATTTGAAAGGTGCGCCAAATCAAACGCCGTATTTTGACATGAAAACGAATCGATTAACTGTAAATTTATTACGCGTTTTTAATCCCATAAAATATTCTATGAATGCTACCATGATTGGAGGTGAACGCCAAAAGAAAAGTGCTTCATCCTTGGTCTTAAATACTACATTTTCATATAATTCATTTAATATGAGTGACTCCATTCCGAATTATGTGCTGTCGCAAATGAATCAAAATGCAATCTATAAAGGAGGTGCATTTTACAGCATTGGTTTATTACCTGGCTATGGATTTACATGGATTATAAAAAAGAATTTTTACATCGGACTTATTCCTGCATTTGGGCCAAGTTTTCAATATAAAGTGATGAATTTCGAAGGATATAGAGAAGAACGATTTGCCGTATCCTATAGGTTATTAGCAAAAGCAGGAATGGGCTTTCATGCAAAAAGATGGACAGCAGGATTAACCATATTGTTTGATAGTGAAAAATACCATGTAGCTGAGAATACAAATATTATTAATAATAACGGAAGAATAACACTTCGTTTAGGCTATAAAATCAATGTGCCCAAATGGGGTAAAGGCATTTCTAAAAAAATGACAAAGGCTCAAAACAGAGTTGAAAATACTGTGAATCAATTATTGTAAAATAGAGATCATTTTATCCATTTTTAAAAAAAAAAACGACACATAATAAAATATGTTGCCAAATACTACTTCCTTCTTGAATAAAAAAATTATAGCCTACAGATATGTAGTTTCAAAATTATTATAATGTAGTTCTATAAAAACATCATCTAGATTCAGCTAATAAGTCGAATCCAGATGACGTTACATAATTTTTTAAAAACTATCAAAAAAACAATTGCATAAATGATTAATCCTACTTTGTCATGTTATTAAAGGATTAATAGTATGGAATTTAAAGCTTCTGATTCTATAATAAGTTGTAGTAGATGATAAACAATCAGCCGTTGATGTTTCTAAAATAAATAACTATGAGATATGACTCCAGTAGGAGTCACATATTTATAGAACAAAAATAAAGAACTACCATACGCGCCATCCCTGCGGGATGGCGCGTATAATTCAGGGATGAGTGGGTCTACTATAAACATGCGACTCCTACCAGAGTCGGTGGTTAACGGGTAATTATACAAATTGATATATATAAGACCTAATTAATAAAAAAACAGAATTGATATTATTTTTTTATCAATTATAAATTATATGAAGTCCGAAATGTAAACTTAACAAAGTAGGATTAAATGATTACAAAATTTAAGACAATGAACACATTATTCTTATTTAAAGTGCCACATAATCCAAATAATTGAGAATTACATCCACTTTACCTTCCATTGTTCCATCATTTGTTGTACCCCCATAACTAATATTCTTAGCCGTATAATCAAATGTTAAATGATTGGTAGCAAAATCAAATTTAAAATTTGTAATTATGGGTTGACTAAAACATTGAAATTTATAAAGCTTATTATTAATAATTGTATTCAATCTAAATATAAAATCAAATGCTGTAGGAGTAGTTTTTACAACTTTGCTTACTCCTTCTCCTGGAATATCAAAATAGATGATGTTATTTGGGTCTGGTATATCAGTTCTGATTAAATTAATACGGTATGAAAAATTTGGAGCATTGGTGATTGTATCATACTTTATATAGTTGTAATTTATTGATTTATTATACTCATAACTAAATGGTGCTTTCTGCTCCTTATTATTTTCATCGGTAAACGTTACCGTTCCAGAAATAACTCCTTGTTTTGTATATTGGGTTTCCCCTGTTGGACCTGGTGCACCATCTCTTGCGTTCTTTTTACAAGAGAATGTAATTGCTGCAAGTGCAATTAAAATTAAATTGAATGATTTCATATATTTTATTTTTTTCAAAATTACAATAGTTTCAAAACAATTCGGAATCAAGTTTCTGCCACAATACAGTAGCATGATTCCGTAAATATTTTTTAAAATCAATTTAACTGCTATACAACATCGTAAAATCAATTTTAAAAATATTTTATTCTATATAGACTATAATTAATTCAGGTTGTTATATGGAGAATAATTAACTATAACATCTACTTTACCTATAACTGTTCCAGATTTGTTTACCCCACAATCAACATTTGTTAATGTAAAATCATATGTTAGCTGATTCGTTGCAAAATTAAATTTCATATTTGTTATGATTGCACTAGTTTCCTTATAATAAAAACTATATAACTTTTTATTAATGTTTGCAAGCAAATAGAAATTAACGTTGGAACCCGATGGTATAGCGCCAACTGTTTTATTTGCCCCAGTTCCATTAATAGAAAATTTTATACTACTACCAGAATCTTTCAAATCCTCTCTAAATACGTTTAATTTATATGTAAAACTTGGAGCATTGGTGGTTGTGTCATACCATATTTGGCTATTTGATAAAGACTCGTAATATTGATAATTAAAGGTTGTCGTTTGCGGCTTATTATCTTCATCTGTAAAAGTAACTGTTCCATAAACATAGCCTTGTTTAGGATATGCATCTATACCTGCAGGACCTGGTGCACCCTCTTTTGCTTTTTTACAAGAGACTGTTATTGTAACGAGAGCTATTAAAATTAAATAAAATGATTTCATAATTTATTTGGTTTAAGATGAAAATAGAGGATAAACTTACAATAAAAAAATCGATTTCTAATAACAAAGATAGAATTGTTCTTGAGAATCTGAATGATTTAAAAAAAGACAATAATGTTATTCTCCAAATACATCTTCATGATTTAATATCATTCAGTTTAATTTAATGGCACTTTTGTGTTATATTTATACATTTTGACCATAGCCCAGTGTATCAAATAATAATAAATAAACTAATTATTCATATGAATACAGATATAACTTAACCACTATTAGGTATTTTTTTACCCTATAAAATGGTACATTATTACATTTTAATAGGTATGCGCTATTGACATGAAAATTGTGCGTTTCATTGGGATGTATTACCTGTACCAGAAAGATTCTTTTTTTTATGGACTCTTTACTGCATAAACTTTATTTCTTGCACTCGTAGGCTATTCGACGAAAATACATTCTTAGTGAGACAGATTATTAAACATTAAATAATGTTTGATTGAAAGCATAATCGTTCACTCTATTACATAAATAATTTCTTTAAGATACAGGTCGACACATTGATATACAATAATTAAAATACATATCGTAAACTATTTACACATTAATATGGAGTATTGAATCTCAATAAAATAACATTTCCTATCTTTGTCCGTTACAGAATATAAAAGGAAACTTCCATTTTGGAATGACTGATGAATATTATTAAGAGAGGGTGAAATCATGATCGGGCTAACATCTAAAGTAGATAATAACAATGTTTCGGATAAAAATCCGAACGTAATGCCAGACGAGCAAAATGAAGAGCGTTATTTCTTAGAGGGACCAAAATCTCGCTGGAAGGAATTTAAATTCTTGATTCACATTATATGGGACTTCTTGGTAGGTTTTAGAATACTACATTTTGCGGGTCCATGTGTTACCGTATTTGGATCTGCTCGTTTCAAAGAAGATCATCCATTTTACAAAAAATCATTTGAAGTTGGCAAGTCCGTTGCTGGACTAGGCTTTACGGTTATGACTGGTGGTGGTCCCGGTGTTATGGAAGCTGCGAATAAAGGTGCCAAAAGTGGTGGTGGCAAATCAGTAGGTTGCAACATCATACTTCCAATGGAACAATATGCAAACCCATGGTTAGATCTAAGTGTAAACATCAAGTACTTTTTTGTACGTAAAGTGTTATTGTGCAAATACTCCTACGCATTTGTTTGTATGCCAGGTGGAATGGGCACCTTAGATGAATTCTTTGAAGCGGTAACACTGGTTCAAACGAATAAAATAAAACGTTTTCCAATTGTACTCTTTGGTAAAGAATATCACAAACATTTGTATAAGCATATCCAATACATGGCAGATGCAGGAACGATCTCTCCAAAAGATTTAGAATTATTCCTATTTACGGATGATATTGAAGAAATGGAACTACATCTAATAAAATATGCTGTCGATGGTTTCGGATTGAAAAAAGTAAAGAAGATGAAACGTTGGGCAATTTTTGGCGAATAACATTCCCCTATAGAAAAAAACCAATAGAACGATTTGCAAAACAAGTCGTTCTATTTTTTTAATACTTGGAGGTAGATGTCATATAATTTTAAATAACGTCTCCTATATATGTAGATACAATTTTTAACACTTCAGATTCCAACTCTACGGTTGGCCACAATTCAACAATTTGTGGAAGTAACATAATTTCATTTAATATAGTTGCGTGCAACACTCCTACTTCTTTGGCTTCAGAATAAGGTGCGTCTGAAAATGACACCAATGTATATTGTGGAATAAATGCATCTTTTAATGTATGGTGTAAATATTTTTCAATCTTCTTCCGAATATGAAAACTCGCATCGGCAACATCATCACGCATTTCAACAAAATTTTGTAGAGCTAAATCTGAAATTGCATCACAGTTTACTTTCCGTTTTATAAAAAAGACTTCAAAAATTTCTTCCCAAGTTGAATACGACTTTTTATCTTTTAAGATTTCAGATAATATTCTACAATCCTCAAAGCCAGCATTCATACCTTGTCCATAAAAAGGCACCAATGCATGTGCAGCATCTCCAATTAAAAGCGTATGGTCATTATACCAATCATCGGTATGAATGGTAGATAATCTCGAAGTTGGGTGCGCATTAAATTGTGAAACTAAATCCGGAATCAATTGAAGTGCATCCTCAAAATACGTTTTGAAAAATAAAAGGATTTCCTCGGAAGTTTTAAGGTTTTCAAATGATTGCTCCCCTTGCATAGATAAGAATAAGGTCGCCGTATAACTTCCATTCGTATTCGGAAGTGCAATCAGCATAAACCGTTCTCTAGGCCATATATGTAAGGCTTCCTTGAGAATTATGCTTGCACCTTCCTTCGGATATATTTCTAATTCTTTATATCCATAATCTAAGGCGTCAATTTTTGCATCTTTATTTAAGACACCTAATAGATTTTTACGAATAACAGAAAATGCACCATCCGCACCAATCATAATTTCTGCTTGTTCGGTAGCTATTGAATCGCCTTGTAGATTTTTAAAGATCCATTTTTTTTCTGTTTGTTTGTATTCAACACAGGTGTGAGAAAATAAAAATTGAACACCCAATTCCTCTGCCTTTGCAATCAAAAGAATATTTAATGCGCCTCGACTTATTGAATTTATATGCTGTGTAGCTTCTCCATAGGCTTGAAAAACAACAGATCCCAATACATCATGAATAGCCCTTCCATACATAGGGACTGCTAATTTTAATGCTTCAATATCTAAATCTGTACACGCATCTTTTAATGCGTGCAAGCCTCTGTGACTAATGGCTAAATTAATCGATCTGCCTGCGTCTTCCGAGTTCGTACGAGGATCCTTGCGCTTTTCAAAAACGCGAACAGTATATCCTTGTTCTACCAAAAAAATAGCCAATAAACTACCAACCAAGCCTGCACCACAAATTGTTATTTGTTCTTTCATCCTCTTAAACTATGACAGCATGTTTCGATAATTCTAATACTAGATTATAGACCTCTTCAAAGGAATTATATAAAGGTACAGGTGCAAATCGAATTACATCGGGTTCCCTCCAATCTACTATATATCCCTGCTTCATAAGTATGTCAAACAATTCCTTTCCCTTTTGTTTATGGATACGAATGGAAACCATGCTGCCATGTGCATTTGTATTGGTACTTGTAATTAGTTGAAATTGAAATGAACTTTTATGATCATTTCTACATAATGATTCTAATAAAAAAACCATGTAATCAAATAGTAGATTTCTTTTTTTAGAAATTTGATTCCAACCGGCTTCCATAAAGATTTCTAAAGAAGCTTTTAAACCTACCATATTCATGATTGGAGCATTGCTTACTTGAAAACCTGCTGCACCAGAAATAGGTTTGAAATTGCCTTCTAAATTAAATCTAGAATTTTGATCATGACCCCACCAGCCTGCCATTCGAGGAGTACTTTTATCATGTCCATGCTTTTGATGAATAAATGCCCCGCCTACAGCACCGGGACCAGCATTCAAATATTTATAACTACACCAAACAGCAAAATCAACTTTCCAATCATGCAATTGCAAGGATATATTACCTATAGCATGAGCCAAATCAAAACCCACAAAAGCCCCAGCGCGATGGGCAGCTTGTGTAATGTGAGGCATATCAAATGCTTGTCCGCTATAATAATTAACGCCGTTAAAAAACACCAAGGCAACACTATCTTTGTGTTTTTCAATAGATGCACAAATTTCTTCGGTACTTAAAGCAAATTTATTTTTTGCAGGTTTTAATTCAATAATTACCTTTTTAGGATCGTAACCATAGAGCTTCACCAGACTTTCTAATGCAAACCGATCGGAAGGAAAATTCCATGCTTCTGTTATAATTTTTATCTTTTTCCCTGAAGGTCTATAAAATGAAGCCAACATGAAATGTAAATTTGCTGTTAAGCTATTCATCGCGACGACCTCATCCGGATATGCGCCGGTTAAAATCGATAAGGGTTTGGCAAATGCTTGGTGGTATGTCAACCAAGCATTTTTTGCTTTCCAATGTCCTTCTACTGCCCATGTAGCCCAATCTTCTAACTCCGACTGCATGTATGCTTGAGTCGTTTTGGGCTGCAGGCCTAAAGAGTGTCCACAAAAGTAGGTTGTTTTATTTCCTATTTTAGGCAACAAGAATTTTTTTCGAAACGAAGCCAAAATATCTTCTCGATCCAACTGTTTGGCAAATGCTCTTGTAATAAGAAATTTTGTTTGCACGTTTTAATAACAATTTATAATGTAACAGGCGCTTTCATTACTGTACCACATTTAGAACAGGTGCATAAGTCCGGTGATTGGTAAAATGTATTCATTACAATTGGAAGTTGTTTTACAATGTCTTTTACCATAACAAACTCTTCATACAATTTGTTATGACACGTTTCACAATACCAACTAAAGCCATCAAGTTCTTCTTGTGAACGATAGCGCTCAATAACCAAACCGATCGTATTTGCACCTCTTTGAGGAGAGTGTGGTGTGCGAGGTGGCAATAAAAATATTTCACCCTCATTGATTGCTATATCAACGATTTTCCCCTCTTCAATAATTTTTAAAACGATATTTCCTTCAACTTGATAGAAGAACTCTTCTCCTTCATTGTAATGAAAATCTTTCCGAGCATTTGGCCCACCAACAACCATTACAATAAAATCTTTATTGCCAACATAAATCTGTTTGTTGCCAACGGGTGGTTTTAAAAGATGTCTGTTTTCTTCAATCCAGCCTTTGAAATTAAATGGTCTTAACATACGAATGTGAATTTTACTTATAATTTTTTATTCCTTAATCCTTCAAGAAAAATTTCATACATGATTGATCAGCTTCTTGAAAGGTTTTACAGATTATTAATGCATTAACGCTCTTTTGAAAATACCCAAAATCTATTGTTTCATACAATTTAAGGATTATAACAATCCCAATTGGAGAATTTACAACCCTAAAGAACGTTAATTTTAAATATAGACACCACAAATGATGGATAATTCGTTACTAAGGAGTAATTTTAATAAAAAATTGCTTGTTGCAATTAACTAGTTGAAACAACATTCTTCATTATGTATAAAAATATCCGAATCCATATACTGATCCTCTTAATTGCAACCGTTCTTTTTTCTTGCAAAAAAGGTGGCGATAATATTGGAGCAACAATTATTACCGTTGATAAAGGAGCGGCACTTTTTGATTACCAAACAAGTTTCAAAGATACGCTTTATGTAACCCGAGATAAATTAACGGCATATTTTAGAGTTTCTGCCAACACCCAAAATTTGAATGTTGAAATGAAACGCTTATATATTTTCAAACGCAATTTAGACAACCCATCAACTCCTGCTGTATATACTAGCGTAGAAGGAGTGAATAATAACAAAGATGCACACGATAATTATTATTATAAAATACCGTCTGCATCTTCCTATAATAGCAGCAGCGATATATCCGTATACTTGCGCGCGTATGATAAAACTGCCATAGAAGAAGAATACTTTTTTGTATACACGACTGATGCCGATTATACCGACCCCTCAAGTACGGATGGAATCGTTATTGGACCCATTCAATTTTATGTAAAATATGGTAAACTGGTAGAATATAAAGGCCTAAAACTTTATAATCATGCCTACAACGACTCTATTTACTTTTCGAATTATGATGTGGTAAATTTAGGCTTTCTATATCAGATAGCTGCTGATGCAGATGTTGATATTTCAGAGAAGACTGCTAACACGCAATTATTCTTAGGTAAATTTAAAGCACGAAATAACACTACTTTTGTAAAAGCTCCGGCAAATTTTCCCTATTCAAATGCCACGGATACAGAAGTTGCAAAATTCTATTCTGAAGGAACTCCCTTTAGTGAAACACCCGATTCAATTAAAATCGGTGAAGTATACTTAATGAAAATTCGTGATGCGCAATATCAATATGCTGCCATGAAAATATTGTACATCGTTCCTGAAAATGGAAAAGTAGGCCTTGGGTACAATAGTGAATACTTTCTTTTCAATTTAAAGAAATAACGAATGCATCTAATTTTTAATATATTGAAAAAAGTCTGTTCACATATAGCAATCATCGGTATTTTAGCATTTTTTGTTTCTTGTAAAAACAAGGGGGATGGAATAATACCTATATATCCGGAAAGTAGTATTGCTTTAAATGAAACTAGTAAAGCAACTAGTTTGGATAGCATCTATGTTACAAGAGCAAAATTAACTGCAACGGTACAAGTGAGCGCTTTGTCTAAAGGCTCAACAGAGATGAAAAGAATTTATGTCTTCAAAAAATCTACTACAACTTTAAAAACGGGAGATTATGAAACATATCCAGATGCTAGTTTCAAAAAAGATGGACATAATAAGTATTATTATGCTATACCTGCCGATCAAAAAAATAATGCCGTATTAAATTTGTTTTTAAATTTAACGACTGGTAAAGTTAAAGCCGATACGGCTGTTGTAGATGACTATTATTTTGCTTTTACCGACGATCGGGATTTTGACACTCCATCAAATCCAGCGGGCATGCTAGTAGGTCCTGCAGAAATACGGATTGTATATGGTGCGCTCACAGAAACGACAGGATACAGAATCAATAATGCGAAAAGTACTAAACCCAGTTCATTTGATCTAACTACATTGACCAATAAAACTTTATTAAATGTAGACAGCTTAAAAGATATGAAGGTTAATGTGGTAGGACCTGATTCTCTATGGGAAAAAAGCTTCATAGGCGGCAGTTCTAAGACATTGTATGCTAAAATACCATCAAGTTTTAATTATACCTATGCAACAGATCTCGATATTAAAAAGACATACTTTGAAGCAACTAATAAAACTGCAATTCAAGCCAACGTTGCAACAGGAGATATGTTTATAGCTAGAATCAGGAATAAAGAAACGTATGCCTTAATTAAAGTAACATATATTTCTGATCCAGGTTCAGGTACGAATACTGAATACATGGAGTTCTCTGTTAAAAAATAAAGAAGCCTACCAATCTCCAATGCTTCATTTAGTTGTTTATTTTATTGAAACTGCTCATAAAAATTAAAAAATGAAATATTTAATTTTTAATTTAAAAAAAAAGATGTAACTTCATATAGTATTTGAGGATACACTAAATTTACTTAAAACAAATTATTTAAAAAATTTATGAAAAAAATATTTTCAACAGCAACAATAATTGCATTGAGCGCTTTAACAATTTTTTCTTCTTGTAAAAAAAAGGATGATGAATCTACAGTAACTCCAATTTATCCAGAAAGTACAGTTGCACTGAATGAAGTTACTGGAAAAACGTCTGGAAGAGATAGTTTATTTGTTAAGAGAGATAAAACTTCTGCTATAATTCAAGTAAGTGCAACGTCAAAGACTACTACTGACATGAAGAGAATTTATGTTTTCAAAAAATCCACTTTTACTACAGCAGCTGGAGCCTATGAAACATATAAAGATGCTAGTTTCAAAAAAGATGGTAATGACAATTATTACTATGATATTCCTACGAACGAACGAAACAATACTGTCTTAAGTCTAGTAGTTAATTTAAATGCGAATAATACATCAATAATTTCTGATGAATATTATTTCTCATTTACAGATGGTACCAATTTTGATTTCCCTACAAGTACTTCTGGCTCATTGGTAGGTCCTGCACAAATATTTATAGTGTATGGTATGCTTAACGAAACTATTGGTTATAGACTTAATAATATTCAAGGACCAAATTCTGGATCTTTTGATTTAGTAACATTAATGAACAAATCTGCTACTGATGCTGCAACTGGAAAAGATTTAAGCGATATGGATGCAAATACTGCTACATGGGACAAAAGTTTCAGTGCTGGTACTTCAGGAACATTGTATGCTCGAATCTCAGGCAGCTTTGATTATAAAAATGCAACTGATATAACTATTAAAAATGCATATGATGATGCCCTGCTTCCTTCTGGAACTCAAACAAACGTTGCTACAGGTAATATTTATGTTGCAAAACTTAGAGGTTTAGAGAAATATGCTTTAATTAAAGTAACTTTTATTTCTGACGAAAATGGTCAAACAGGAGCAGGCAATAACCTTGAATACATGGAGTTTTCTGTAAAGAAATAATCAAACTCATTATAATACTTTAAGGCTCTCTTATTATAAATAAGAGAGCCTTTTTTTATATATTTAAAACATGAAAATTTCTGTTTTAAAACATGTCCATTTAACCACCATTCCATCTGCCTCAGCCGTTGAAGTGGTGAATGGAAATATCTATATCGTAGGAGACGATTCAAATTTTTTGTACGTATTAAAATACGATTTAAGTTTGTTAGCAGAAGTGCCTCTATACCAAGCAAAACCCGAAGATATAGAAGGAAATAGAATTGCAAAACATAAAAAAGCAGATTTAGAGTGCATTACCAAACTTACTATCAATGGCTATGCACATTTATTAATATTGGGTTCTGGAGCTGAATCTCCTAGAAGAGATGTCGCATTTTTAGTAAAGCTACCCACTCCTTACAACAAAAAACATCTGGTTTGGGAAGTATCTCTTGTAAAATGGTATTCTTTTCTTCGTATGAACGATGCCGTAACCGGACCAAGTGGGGTTTTGAATTTTGAAGCTGCGGCAAGTACAGATGCGCATCTGTACATTTTCAATAGAGAAAACAATGCAACGCTGCGTTTTGACATGCCCGAATTTATTGAATTTATACAAGGCCATACCGATGGCATTCCTTTTCCTACTGTGATACAATCAGAGCTTCCTGAAATCAAAGGTGTCCGTGCTGGAATTTCTGGTGCAGATTACTTTGATAACACATTCTTTTTCACAGCGGCTGCAGAGGATACACCTAATGCCATTGACGATGGTGAAATTATGGGCAGCGCAATTGGCATCTTAACTTTTGAAGGTGAAGAAAAAGCCCGTGGAAAAATCACGGATGGTTTTATGGGAACGGTATCTAATTTTACGTTGATCCCCGAAATTGAAAACCGTGCTTTAAAAGTGGAATCGGTTTCTGTCTACGAAAAAGAAAATGACACTACGTACATTGCAATAGCTGTGAGCGACGATGACAAGGGCGGTTCAGATATTTTAATGTTGCAATTAGAGGTTTGAAATTGCTAAGTAATTATGTTGATGAATAAAAATAAATACTTTTATGAGTAAAAATGAAATGTTAGATAATAGCCCTAATTTAATTGACAATAAGCTCGAATACTTTTCGTTTTTCCCGATTCGATTAATTTGTTATGTAATTGCTTTTGCAGGCTTTTATTTGGTTGTATTTGGAAATATATTGGGTATTATTATTGGATTGATATTTTTTCTGATATTTTTCCCTTTTGCAATTGCACAAAAAAGAATAACGGTAGATTTAACTGGAAATAAATACAGAGAGTACCTTTCCTTTTTAGGAATAAAAGTAGGAAAATGGCATTCATTTAAAGGGTTTAATATTATTACAATTACGCATTCTGATAAAGTGCAAAGCATGAATGCTGTGGCCGGAGGTGCTCAAGCATTTAGCAATAGCACGGAATTCTATCTGAATCTTAAAAAAGACAATTTCAATAAATTAAATGTCGCTTCTGGTAATTATAATAGCATGCTTAAAAAAGCTGTAAAAATTGCCCAGCTATACAAACTCGGCATTATGGATTGCAGCGAAAAACCAATTAAAAAATATACCTACGAAGAAGTCATTGAGAAATTTTCAAAATAAGGGAAACTTTTGAACTAATAGTTGCGATGCTACAATTTACATTGCAAACAGGTCAAAATGCAGGTGATTGGCCGAATAAGAATAACTGTAATCTTTTTACTTATATGGAATTAACATCATAGAGTTGCAATTTGTTGGCCGCTGGCACAACAAAAGGTGGATATGCGTTTAGGTTAAAAGGGCAACCTATTCTTCCTCATCTGCTTCGTCTAAATCTTCTTCACCCATTTCCCCTAAAGTGTCAAGCTTACTATTAAAGCCGGCTACAATCAACACAATTTCACCTTTAGGCGCATGCTTGGTATAATGTGCAGCTAATTCAGTAAGCGTTCCATTTCGTGTTTCTTCAAACATTTTTGTCAACTCACGCGAAACAGATGCTTGTCGTTCTGCACCAAATGCCTCCTTCAGTTGCTCCAAGGTTTTCACTAACCGATATGGCGACTCGTAAAAAATAATACTTCGATCTTCACTCATCAATTTCTCAATGCGCGTTTTACGACCTTTCTTATGAGGCAAAAATCCTTCAAATATAAATTTATCGCTTGGCAAACCTGATTTTACAAGGGCTGGAACAAAAGCTGTAGCACCAGGTAAACATTCAATAGGAATATTATGTTGATTGCATTCGCGCACCAATAAAAAACCGGGATCAGAAATTCCCGGAGTACCGGCATCAGAAATTAATGCTAAATTTTTACCTTGTTGCAATAACTCAATAATTGCCTGCAGCGCTCTATGCTCGTTGTGTGCGTGAAAAGCTTGCAACTTTGTTTTTACTTCTAAATGCTTTAAAAGGTTTCCACTTGTACGCGTATCTTCCGCTAACACAATATCCACCTCTTTTAAAATACGAATAGCGCGTAATGTTATGTCTTCTAAATTACCTATTGGGGTAGGTACTAAATATAATTTCCCAAGAGTATTATCCGATTGATTCATGTTCAATACTATCAATGGCTGAAGCCAATTGTCTATCTTTTTCTGTTACAATGCCACCTTTATCATGGGTATTCAATTCCATATAAACTTTATTGTAGCAATTCAACCAATACGGATGATGATCCATTTTATCAGCTACGATTGCTACTTGTTTCATAAACTCAAAGGCTTGTTTAAAATCTTTGAATTGAAACATCTTTATTAATCTGTTATTTTGTTCTGTCCACTTATCCATAATGAATAAATTTTAGCTAGTTATTATTGTGTGATCAATTTTACTCTTACTACAAATTACATCTTAAAAAAAACATAACAAAGGAGCCCCTCCATTATATTTTGATTGTGTTGTATTAATCGATTAATAGTATCTTTGAATATGGTGCCTATTAAAGAATTACAATCAAAAGAGATACAGGAATTTATTCTCAAAAACAGAAAATCTGCCGTTTCTGAATTGATGTTGAAAATGCCTTCTTTTGGTATCGATAAAAAATGGGTAGCTGCGCAAATTGAAGGCGTCCAAAAAGCGCTTCTTAAATTACCTAAGTGGGCAGAAACAGAACATATAATCTTTCCCATTCGGCTGAGCATGGAGCAATGTTCTTCAGAACGAACTGGCATTTTTAAGTCCTCTTTATTAAAAGGTAATTGCGCGGTAGATTTAACAGGTGGCTTTGGTGTAGATGCGTATTATCTTGCACACTCTTTTAATCACGTTTTCTATATTGAACAACAAGAAGAACTGGCACAAATAGCCGCCCATAATTTTTCTACCCTCAATCAAGAAAATATTACCGTTTTGGTTGGCAATTCTGATGTTTTGTTAAAATCAATTCCAGAACCTATTGATGTAATCTATCTAGACCCTGCCCGCAGAAAAGAAACACAAAAGGTTTTTAAATTAAGCGATTGTGAACCAAATGTTATTGAGAACCAAGATTTTTACTTCCGCTTAAGTAATACCATTTTGATAAAGACGTCTCCCATGTTGGATATTTCGGAAGCGATGCGACAATTGAAAGGAGTTAAAAAAATTTATATCGTAAGTGTAGACAACGAATGTAAGGAAGTGCTATATCAATTAGAAAAGAACTTTTCTTCAGAACCCGATTTCTATTGCATTCATGATTATAAAAAATCCATTCAATCGTTTTCCTTTAACCAATCCTTAGAGAATTCTTTTAAAGCACCTCTTTCCAATCCACTTAAATTTATCTATGAGCCAAACCCTTCTGTCTTAAAAGCGGGAGGCTTTAATGCTATTGCAAATACGTACAAGGTATTTAAATTGCATGCATCATCACATCTATATAGTTCGGATGTATATATAAAAGATTTTCCAGGCAGAGTCTTTATTTTAACAAACCAAATTGGCTATTCTAAAAAAGAAGTTCAAGCGCACATACCAGAAGGAAAAGCAAATATACAGGTGCGCAACTTTCCCGATTCGGTAGAAAATATTCGAAAAAAAACAGGACTTAAAGATGGTGGTAACATTTTTATATTTGCTACCACCTTACAAGATTCTTCTAAAACCTTACTTATTTGTGAAAAATATGTTTCAGCTTAATATTTAGCTTGTGTTAAGCCAAGCAAATACTGACCATATCCACTTTTCATCAACGGCTTAGCCAATGCTTCTAATTGTTCTTTATTTATAAATTTCATGGTGTACGCAACTTCTTCGATACAACCAACTTTCAAGCCTTGACGTTCTTCAATAACGCGAACAAATTCCCCTGCCTGCATCAAAGAAGCAAAAGTACCTGTATCCAGCCAAGCGGTACCTCTATTGAGTACAGCCACTTTTAATTTCTTCTGTTCTAAATAAATTTTATTTACGTCGGTAATTTCAAGTTCCCCTCTTGGGCTTGGCTTTAAGTTTTTAGCGATTTCAACGACACTGTTGTCGTAAAAATAAACACCTGGTACTGCATAATTTGATTTTGGATGCTCTGGTTTTTCTTCGATTGACAAGGCATTCATATCGGCATCAAAATCTACCACACCATAACGCTCGGGGTCTGTAACGTGATATGCAAAAATAACAGCACCCTCGGGGTCGTTATGTGAATGCAACAATCTACCCAATCCTGAACCATAGAAGATGTTATCGCCTAAGATCAAGGCTACTTTATCCGATCCAATAAAATTCTCTCCGATCACAAATGCTTGCGCCAAGCCATCTGGGGAAGGCTGCACCGCATACTCGAACTTACAACCCAATGAAGAACCGTCTCCCAATAATTTTTGAAAGTTCGGCAAGTCTTGAGGTGTTGAAATAATTAAAATTTCTTTAATGCCAGCCAACATCAAACACGACAGCGGATAGTATATCATCGGCTTATCGTACACAGGCATCATTTGTTTACTCATTGCCATGGTTAACGGATGCAATCTAGATCCTGTACCCCCAGCTAATAATATACCTTTCATATTTTTGTGTTTAAAAATGAATGATTAGTTATTTAAATATTGTTTTGCATAGTACGACTCATATTCACCTGAAGTGATTTTGTCCATCCATGCCTGATTCTGCAAATACCAATCAATCGTGAGACTTAAACCCTGTTCAAATGTAACCGAAGGAACCCAGCCCAATTCGTCTTTAATTTTAGTTGCATCTATAGCATATCTAAAATCATGCCCTGCACGATCCGTAACGTAGGAAATTAATTTTGCACTCGCACCTGCTGCTCTTCCTAATTTCTGATCCATTTGTGTACACAACAACTGAATCAAATCGATATTCGTCCATTCATTATGCCCTCCGATATTGTACGTTTCTCCTACTTTCCCTTCGTGAAATACGGTATCAATAGCACGTGCATGGTCAATAACAAATAACCAATCTCTAATATTTTCACCTTTTCCATAAACTGGCAAGGGTTTATTTTGCTGAATGTTATTTATAAATAAAGGAAGTAATTTTTCAGGAAATTGATTGGGTCCATAATTATTGGAGCAATTTGTCAATACAACAGGCAACTTATATGTATTGTGATAGGCACGAACAAAGTGATCCGAAGATGCTTTAGAAGCTGAGTACGGCGATTGTGGATCATACGAAGTATCTTCTAAAAAGAAACTACCATCATGCAAGGAACCATATACTTCATCTGTTGAAACATGGTAAAAGCGTTTGCCTTCGAAACCTGTTTTCTTCCATGCATCTTTTGCTGCATTTAATAAATTAACTGTCCCTACAACATTTGTAACAACAAAATCCATAGGTGCAACAATAGATCGATCTACGTGAGACTCTGCAGCCAAATGTATGATGCCATCAAATGCATATTTTGAAAAAAGCGATTGAATATACGTTGCATCAGCAATATCTCCCTTTTCAAAAATATAATTTTTTGCTTTTTCAATATCTTTTATGTTCTCAAGATTGCCCGCGTAGGTAAGTTTATCGAGATTGACAATAAGATATTCTGGATATTTATTTACAAACAAACGCACCACGTGAGAACCAATAAAACCTGCCCCTCCCGTAATTAATAGTGTTTTTTTAGTACTCATTATTTATAATGTCCAATAAGGTTTTATGTGAGTTGACTTTCTGTAGACTGCTTTTAAATCTACAAATAACCCTTGCTCGCTTAATAAATTTTCGAAGTAAGTAATCTCTTTATTTAAATAATCTGAATGTGGTACAGCCAAAATTACAACATCATACAACTCTTTTATTTCAGAATTAAATTCAAGATTGTATTCATGCTTAAATTCTTCAAAAGATGCATATGGATCTACTGCATCAATTTTTAAACTATACGTTTGCAATTCTTTTATTAAATCTGCCACCTTAGAATTGCGAATGTCTTCAACGTTTTCTTTAAACGTAACGCCTAAAACAAGCACGCGCGCTTTTGAAATATCCTTTCCAGATGTGATCAATGTTGTTACAATTTTTTTTGCAACATGCATGGGCATCTGATCGTTAATCATTCTGCCACTTAAAATCACATTCGGGTTCAATCCCAATTTGCGCGCTTTATAGGTAAGATAGTAGGGATCCACACCAATACAATGGCCGCCAACTAAGCCTGGCGAAAATGGCAAGAAATTCCATTTAGTACGTGCCGCTTCTAATACTTCAAAGGTGTTGATTTCTAATTTATCACAAATAGTAGAAAGCTCGTTCATCAAGGCAATGTTTACATCACGTTGGGTGTTTTCAATAATCTTAGCTGCTTCTGCTACTTTAATCGAAGATGCTTTATGAATACCTGCATCTACTACTAATTCGTATACACGTGCGACTACTTCTAAACTTTCAGCATCTGAAGCAGCAACAACTTTTGTAATTTTAGAAAGCGTATGTTCTTTATCCCCCGGATTAATTCGTTCTGGAGAGTAACCAACTTTAAAATCTTTCCCTAATTTCAAACCCGAAAGTTCTTCTAATAAAGGAATACAATCTTCTTCTGTACAGCCTGGATAAACGGTAGATTCATACACCACGTAATCTCCTTTTTTCAAAACTGCACCTATTGTTTTAGTTGCAGAAAGTAACGGTGTTAAGTCTGGTTGATTAAACACATCAATCGGTGTAGGAACCGTAACAATAAAAAACGATGCTTGTTTCAGAATAGACAATTCGTTTGTAAACGTGATGTCGCTATTTTCGAAATCTGAGGCAGCTAATTCCCCACTTGGATCTACACTTCTTTTCATCAATTCTATTCTATTAGAATTGATGTCAAAACCAATCACTTGTATTTTTTTTGCAAATGCTAAGGCAATAGGCAAGCCTACATAGCCTAAACCTATTACCGCTAGCTTTTGTTTTTTATCAATCAGTTCTTGATGAAATACATTCATTTAAAAAAAATTAATTCTTTTTGAATTCTTTAGGCAATACATCCCAATCTTCTTTCGGAAGGGACTTGAAATATTCATAGGTTATTTTTAAACCTTCTTCTCTAGTTACTTTCGGTTCCCACTTCAATAATTCTCTTGCCTTTGTAATATCCGGTTTACGTTGTTTTGGATCATCTGTAGGTAATGGTTTAAATATCACTTTTACATTTGACCCCGTAAGCTTAATGATTTCTTGCGCAAATTCATTGATTGTAATTTCAACTGGATTGCCAATGTTTACAGGATATGCATAATCGCTCATTAATAAACGATAAATCCCTTCCACTAAATCACTCACATAACAGAATGAACGTGTTTGTGTACCGTCGCCAAAAGAAGTTAAATCTTCGCCACGTAATGCCTGACCAATAAATGCGGGCAATACACGACCATCATTCAGGCGCATACGTGGTCCATACGTATTGAATATACGAACGATACGTGTTTCTACTTCATGGTATGTATGATACGCCATTGTAATTGCTTCTTGAAAACGTTTCGCTTCATCATATACCCCACGCGGACCAATTGGATTTACATTACCCCAATAATCTTCCGTTTGTGGATGTACCAATGGATCGCCATATACTTCAGAAGTAGATGCAATCAACATGCGTGCTTTTTTAGCACGTGCCAAACCCAATAAATTGTGCGTTCCAAGAGAACCTACTTTTAATGTTTGAATGGGAATTTTTAAATAATCAATCGGAGATGCAGGAGATGCAAAGTGAAGTATATAATCTAAATCTCCAGCAACATGTACAAACTTAGATACATCGTGATTGTAAAATTCAAAATTTTCTAACTTAAATAAATGCTCAATATTTTTAAGATTTCCCGTAATCAAATTGTCCATACCAATAACATGGTAATCTTCTTTGATAAAACGATCACATAAGTGTGATCCTAAAAAGCCAGCGGCCCCTGTTATAAGTACTCTTTTTCTTGACATTATTCTTATTTTTTTAAATGGGTTTTCCTATTGAAAGATGCGATAAAATCCCAAATGACAAAAAACAAATTCCAAACCTACATGGAGTAAATTCCAAATTCCAAACGGGATAGGAAAACCAATTAAAATTATTTGAAATCTATATCCGTTTGTTTTTTGTTTTTTGTGTTTTGGAATTTCTACACTGATTTACGATTTACTACTAAGCCCTAAGTCCGATACAGTAGTACTCAAAGCCCAAGTCTTTCATTTCTTTCGGATCGTATACATTTCGTCCGTCAAAAATAACTTTACCTTTCATTTTGCTTTTGACAACATCAAAATCAGGTGAACGGAATTCCGACCATTCCGTTACAATAAGTAAGGCATCAATCCCTTCTAATGCTTCCAAAGGATCTTGTGCGTATGTGATCGTATCTTTTAATGTATGCGAGGCTTCTTGCATTGCAACTGGATCGTAAGCAATAACTGTAGCACCCGCTTTTAACAACTCAGGGATAATAACCAATGAAGGAGCTTCTCGCATATCGTCTGTTTTTGGTTTAAAAGACAAGCCCCAAACTCCAAACTTTTTGCCTTTAAGGTCGTTATTGAAATGCTTGTTTACTTTTTTCACAAGCACATATTTTTGATCGTCGTTCACATCTTCAACTGCGCTCAATACGCGCATGTCGTAGCCATGTTGTTTGGCAGTTTTAATCAATGCTTTCACATCTTTTGGAAAACAAGAACCGCCATACCCTACGCCTGGATATATGAATTTATTTCCTATACGTGCATCGGAACCAATTCCTTTGCGCACTAAGTTTACATCCGCACCAACAATTTCGCACAAATTTGCAATATCATTCATGAAGCTGATTTTAGTTGCAAGCATAGAATTTGCTGCATATTTTGTCATCTCTGCAGAAGGGATATCCATGAAGTAAATCGGATGCCCGTTCAATAAAAATGGCTTGTATAATTTACGCATAGTTGCTTCTGCTTCTGGAGCATCTATACCCACTACGATACGATCGGGCTTCATAAAATCGTCAATCGCAGCACCTTCTTTCAAAAACTCTGGGTTTGAAGATACATAAGACTTAAGGGAAGAATTGCGTTTAGACAATTCATCTGTCAATGCTTTTTTCACTTTTAATGAAGTGCCTACAGGTACGGTACTTTTGGTAACAACAACCATATCATGTTGCATGGTTTGCCCTACAGATGCAGCAACTGCCAATACATATTTCAAATCTGCACTACCATCTTCCCCTGGAGGAGTTCCAACAGCAATAAATGCTACCTCTGCTCCAATAATGCTCTCCGCTAAATTGGTAGAAAACTTCAAACGTCCTTTTTTAAAGTTGCGTTCAACCATTTCTTCCAAGCCTGGCTCGTAAATAGGTAAAATACCATTTTTAAGATTGTCGATTTTCTTTTGATCGATATCCACGCAAACGACTTCCATTCCTACTTCTGCAAAACACGTTCCAGTTACTAAACCAACGTATCCAGTACCAACGATTACTATTTTCATTCTTACTATTTAAAAAGATTTCATGGCAAGATATAAAATATAGGTCTATATTCCTTTAATACAGTTAAAAAAACAACCCAAATACCAGCACGCACGTATCACTATTTCATAGACTGTAACCGTGTATTCTTATGAAAAAGTCCAAACTTTTTAAAGTTTTCGTACTCGAAGACAATTTAACAAACAGAGATAAAATCAGGGAAGAATTAAAGGAGAAAAATTACTCCATTCATTTCTTTTCGAAAGATAACAATGTATTTGATTTATTGCGATTTACGCCTGATATTCTAATACACGACTACTTCAAAAATAAAATAACCCATTGTCATAAATGGAATGTAGCATATTAGGTATCTTACAATATACATCTATTCCTTCCAATCTATATGAATTTTGAACCAACTGAAAATCAAGTACTCATAGCCAAGATGGCGAAAGATGTAGCTGAAAAATACATAAGACCAAATGTAATGCTATGGGATGAGAAGCAGGAATTTCCAGTGGAAACGTTCCAAAAAATGGGCGAATTTGGTCTATTAGGGGTACTTGTGCCAGAACAATACGGTGGTGCAGGTATGGGTTATTTTGAATACATCACTGCTTTGGAAGAAATTTCAAAAGTTTGTGGTTCTATTGGTTTATCAATGGCAGCTCACAATTCCTTGTGCACAGGACATATTCTAGCTTTTGGAAACGAAGAACAGAAAATGAAATACCTTCCAAAATTAGCGAGTGGTAATTGGATTGGAGCATGGGCATTGACGGAAGCAAATACAGGTTCAGACTCTGGAAACATGAAAACCACTGCTATTCAGGATGGTGATTATTGGATATTAAATGGTAGTAAAAACTTTATTACACATGCCAAATCCTCTCATGTTGCGGTCGTATTAGCACGACATACAGATAACACAGACAAACGATTTTCAACTGCATTCATCATTGAAAAAGGTACAGCTGGTTTCACTAGCGGTAGAAAAGAAAATAAACTAGGAATGCGCGCTTCCGAAACCTGTGAATTACTCTTAGATAACGTACGCATACATAAAAGTCAGGTTTTGGGGAATGTTGGCGATGGCTTTAAACAAGCCATGAAGGTTTTGGATGGAGGAAGGATTTCAATCGCTGCATTGAGTTTAGGTATTGCGCAAGGCGCATTTGAAGCGGCTTTACAGTATTCAAAAGAACGTCAGCAATTCAACCAACCCATTGGTAATTTTCAGGGCATTTCATTTAAACTTGCTGATATGGCAACGGAAATTGAAGCGGCGCGGTTACTAACTTACAAAGCGGCCGATATGAAAATGAAGGGTTTGCCCATGACACGAGAAGCAGCTATGGCTAAATTATATGCTTCAGAAGTAGCTGTAAAGACTGCAAACGATGCGGTACAAATTTTTGGAGGGTACGGATACACCAAAGATTACCCCGTAGAGAAGTTTTATAGAGATGCAAAACTCTGTACAATTGGCGAAGGAACTTCTGAAATACAGAAAATTGTGATTGCCAAGTCTTTACAAAAATAAAATTATTCACATTCTGCATTGCTTATTTAATAATGAATACGTAAATTTGCAGTCCTAATAAAATAAAATCAATTGTTATGATCGTAATCAACATCAAAGAAAACGAGCCGATAGATAAAGCTTTAAAGCGTTTCAAAAAGAAATTTGAAAAAACAGGTGTTTTAAAAGCACTTCGTGCGCGTTCTTACTACGAGAAAAAATCTGTACGTATGAGAAAGCAAGTAATTCGTGCTTCTTACCGTCTGAAATTACAAGAAGGCGCTGCAAACGACTAGTTTCGTTTATTTAAGATATTTTATCTATATTGTTTTACTGGAAGTTGAATTCCTGTAAAACAATATGGTAAATGAATTTTTAACATATTTATCGGTCGAGAAGAGGTATTCCAAACATACCACTGTTTCCTATAAGAACGATCTCTCGCAACTTGTTGAATATTTACTTACTACGTACGAATTTTCTACACCAGAATTTGCAAGCTACCCGATGCTTCGGAGTTGGATTGTAACACTTGTGGATCAAGAAATGCAACCTAAATCAATCAATCGAAAAATTGCTTGTTTACGTTCCTTTTATCATTTCCTTCAGAAAAAAGAATGCATCACCAAAGATCCCACTTTAAAAATACGTGCCTTAAAAGTTAAGAAGTCGCTTCCCGTTTTTGTAGAAGAAGACAATATGATTAAACTTTTAGATCTCATTGAATTCAATAATACCTTTGAATCTACGCGTGATAAATTAGTTCTTGAATTATTGTATGCCACTGGTATACGGCTATCAGAACTCATTGGACTTAAAACAGTAGATATTAATTTTTTTCAAAAAACAATTAAAGTTCTTGGAAAAGGAAACAAAGAACGTATCATTCCAATACACGATGCATTCATAGTACTAGCTAAAGAATACATTAATAAAAAGAAATCGGAGTCTTTTGGTAACATTAACCAATTCTTTGTCGTTACTAATAGTGGGGAGCAAGTTTATCCAATGTTCATTTATAGATTGGTGCGAACGTATTTGGATCAGATAACCACGGTAGATAAAAGAAGTCCACACGTATTGCGTCATACTTTTGCTACCCATCTTTTAAATAAAGGTGCTGATTTAAATGCCATTAAAGATTTGTTGGGTCATACAAGTCTTGCCGCAACGCAAGTGTATACGCACAATAGCATTGATAAATTAAAATCAATATTTGATCAAGCACACCCTAAATCATAGTATTTACCCTTTAAAATTAGAACGTATGAAATTGCACGTACAATCCATCCACTTCACCGCCGATGCGAAACTATTAGACTTTCTTCAAAAGAAATTAGACAAGCTAGAGACGTTCAATGATTCCATTATTGATGGCGAAGTATTTCTGAAATTAGATAAAAACGAATCGAAGGGTTATAAAGTCGTAAATATAAAATTAAATATTCCTGGCAACGAAATAGTCGTTAAAGAACAACGTGATTCATTTGAAGAAGCAATTGATCATGCCTACGACACATTAAAAAATCAACTAACCAAGCATAAAGAAAAATCGGTTAGTCATTAAAATAAAAAGCCTTTCCAGAAATTATCTGGAAGGGCTTTTTATTTTATATAATTTGATATTCTTATTTAATACCAAATGCTTTTCTTACTTTTTCAACAAAGTCTAATTTTTCCCAAGTAAATAATTCTACTTTTTTCTTAATTACTTTGCCATCGTTGCTTTTGAATGTTTTAGTTACAATCTGCGGCTTACGACCCATGTGTCCGTATGCTGCAGTTTCACTATAAATTGGATTGCGTAATTGCAAACGTTGTTCAATAGCGTAAGGACGCATATCAAATAATGCTTCAACAATTTTAGCAATCTGTCCGTCTGTCTTTTTAATTTTTGCAGTACCGTATGTATTTACATAAATACCCATCGGTTTTGCAACTCCGATTGCATACGAAACTTGAACCAATACTTCATCGCATAAACCAGCCGCAACTAAGTTTTTAGCAATATGTCTTGTAGCATACGCTGCAGAACGATCTACTTTAGATGGATCTTTACCAGAGAAAGCACCACCACCGTGTGCACCTTTACCACCGTATGTATCTACAATGATTTTTCTACCTGTTAAACCTGTATCGCCGTGTGGACCACCAATTACAAATTTACCTGTAGGGTTGATGTGGTATTTAATTCTAGTTTTTCCATCAAAGTATTTTTTATACTTCGGATATTTTTTTACGATACGCGGAATTAAAATTGAAATAATATCTTTTTCAATTTTCTTATGCATTTTTTCTTCTGTGTCAAAATCATCGTGCTGTGTTGAAAGCACAATTGCTTCGATACGAGTTGGACGATTGTTGTCGTCGTACTCCAATGTTACTTGAGACTTTGCATCTGGACGAAGATATTTAATTTCTTTTCCTTCACGACGAAGAGCCGCAAGCTCAATCAATAATTTATGCGCCAAGTCAAGTGCCAATGGCATGTAATCATTTGTTTCGTTGGTTGCATAACCAAACATCATTCCTTGGTCACCGGCACCTTGTTCTTCTTTTTTCTTACGGTCTACACCTTGATTGATATCTGCAGACTGCTCATGTATAGCAGATAAGATACCACAAGAGTTTGCTTCAAACATATACTCAGATTTAGTATATCCAATTTTACGGATTACTTCACGAGCAATTTCTTGAACATCTAAATATGCTTTTGATTTTACTTCACCTGCTAATATAACTTGTCCTGTTGTTACCAACGTTTCACACGCTACTTTCGCATTTGGATCAAACGCCAAAAAATGATCGATTAAAGCATCTGAAATTTGATCTGCTACTTTATCCGGGTGTCCTTCAGAAACCGATTCTGATGTAAATAAATAAGGCATATATAGTTTGTGTTGTTATGTTTATATTTTAATCAATTAGACAAAAATACGGTAAAAGTTTATAATAGTGAAATATACTTTTACACGGCTAAAAACCCAAACATGGTGGGCCTTTTCCCTAAAACCAATTCTCCTTTTTTCCATTGTCCCACAGGCTTTGTTACAATTCGTTCTGTTGCCCCTGTTAAGTCTACGGATATGGTTAAAAGCGTGCTCTTTTCACATACTTCAATTAAATCATCCAACATCTTATCGTTGCGATAAGGAGTCTCGATGAATAATTGCGTTTGATTTGCCATTTTGCTGATGCGTTCCAATTCTTTTATACGCTTTTTACGTTCCAGTCTATCAATGGGCAAATACCCGTTAAATGCAAAAGATTGTCCGTTTAAACCAGAAGCCATAACCGCCAATAGTATTGAGGATGGACCAGGTAAGGGCACAACTTGAATGCTTTGTTTATGCGCCCAAGCTACCAGCAAAGAACCTGGGTCGGCAATCCCTGGACAGCCTGCATCACTTATAATCCCAACTTCTGATGGCTGTTTAATTTGATTGATTTGTTCTATTAATTGTTGATTGGTTGTTGATTTGGTCAATTCAAAAAGAACATACTCTTCAACTAAAACTTTCCCTCGCAATAACTTGCCAATGAACCTACGAGTTGTACGGGCATCTTCACAAAAAATAATACGTAAGTTTAATAAGGTATCCTTTACAACCTCTGGAATATAGCGCTCTGCCGTATCTTCAGATAATTCATTCGGAATTAAATAAACCTTTTTAATGTTTGAGGTTGACATAAAATTTATAGGGGTAAATAAGAATGACTGTCGTTTTAATTTTCTATAAATTTTTCTATCAAATCAATTACCTCTTGGGGCTTTTCTGCATGCACAAAATGACTTGCGCCATCAACCGTTTCAATACGCACATTTGAAAAATGCTGTTGAATCAATGCCGTATCTTTTGCTTCAATATAGCCACTTTCACTTCCCCGAATGAACAATGTTGGAATGTTAATCTTTGCAGTTTCAGGCAAGGCTTCACCTATATTATCAATCTGATCTGAAAGTACAGACAAATTGATGCGCCAATCAAATTCCCCTTCGCTGTTTCGATACAAGCTTTTCAATAAAAACATGCGTACGCCTACATCTCCTACATAATTACTTAAAATGGCATCTGCTTCCCCACGTGTTTTAAGTGTTACTAAATCTATAGCAGCTAAGCCTGTTAAAATGGCCTCATGATGTCTTCCATAAAAACGCGGGGAAATATCGACAACGATTAATTTTTCTGCAACGCTTGGATATTCAGCGGCAAAACGCATAATGGTTTTGCCACCCATAGAATGACCAATCAAAATAGGATTTTCAATTTTATGAAAGTCAATAAATTCTTTTAAATCAGCAGCCATTTCGGTGTAATTATGAATAACTGCATGTGGCGATTGACCATGGTTGCGTGCATCTAACACATATGCTTTGTAATGCAAAGCAAGTTCTTTTGTAACACTCATCCAATTGTCTGAAGACCCAAACAATCCATGTAAAATAACTATTGGTCTACCTTCTCCCGCTTCTCTATAAAATAATTGCATCTACTTATTATTTTAATTCTCTTAAATATAATTGTATGGTATTTTCTAAGCCATAATATAAAGCATCGCAAATCAAGGCATGTCCTATGGAAACTTCATCCAAAAAAGGAATTTCAGATTTTAAGAAATTCAAATTAAATAAATCTAGATCGTGACCTGCATTAATTCCCATGCCTAAACCTTGAGCACAGCTTGCAGCTTCAACATACTGTTTCACCGCAAGCTGTTTATTTGTATGATATTGAACAGCATATGGTTCGGTATATAATTCAATGCGATCTGCTCCAGCCGTTGCAGCCGCTTCAACAAACTTCACATTTGGGTCTACAAATACCGAAACTCGAATACCCAAACTTTTGAAATGTTGTATTAATTCTTTTAAACGGGCTTGATGTTTAATGGTATCCCAGCCTGCATTCGAGGTAATTGCATCTACCGCATCTGGTACTAAGGTAACTTGGTGCGGTTTAATATTTTCCACCAAAGTAATAAATGAACCTTCTGGATTGCCTTCAATATTGAATTCTGTCGTTAATACTTTTTTCAAATCGTAGGCATCTTGATAGCGAATATGCCTTTCATCGGGTCTAGGGTGTATTGTGATACCTTCTGCACCAAAACGTTCGCAATCCAAGGCAACTTTTACCACATCCGGATTGTTACCCCCACGAGCATTGCGTAGAGTGGCAATTTTATTAATATTTACACTTAATCGAGTCATGTGCTTGTAGTATGTAGTTCTATTTATATTTTTGTCCTACCGAACACAAAAATACAAAATCATATGAGTTTAAAAACAACAATTGAAGCAGATATAAAAAAAGCCATGATCGCGCGTAATGCAGAAGATTTAAGAGCATTACGTGCTATTAAATCGATGATCATGTTAGCTGAAACCGAAAAAGGTGCTACGGGAGAATTGTCCGCAGATCAAGAATCTAAAATCCTTGCCAAAGCACACAAGCAACGTAAAGAATCTGCAGACATTTTTGCACAACAAGGAAGAAAGGATTTAGAAGAAAAAGAATTGGAGGAAATTGAAGTAATTGAACGCTACCTTCCGAAACAATTAAGCAATGAAGAAATCGAAGCTGCAGTAAAATCTATTGTTACAAGTGTTGGTGCTAAAAGTGCTGCAGACATGGGAAAGGTTATGGGTGTTGCATCTAAAGAGTTGGCAGGCAAAGCAGATGGCAAAGCAGTTTCAGAAGCCGTTAAAAAAATATTGTCAACATTAGCTTAATAATTTCTCTTGGAAGTCATTGATATTATATTGATTTTAATTTTAGGGTATGGAGGATATAAAGGTTATCAAACGGGTTTGTTAATTCAATTTATAACTTTCATTGCTTTCATAATAGCCATAATAACTGCATTTAATTTGGGGCAAATTGGTGTTTCTAAATTGAAGGAATGGTTTGATCTTAATGATAGCATATTACCCGTGGCAAGTTTCTTACTTATTTTTCTAGGAGTGTTGATAACAATCATACTTCTTGGAAAATTTCTTACTTCCGTTTTGCATCAAACCTTATTTGGTAGTGTAGATAAATATGCGGGTGCATTGGTAGGTATTTTAAAAGCTGCTTTTGGATTGGGTTGTGTTTTGTGGTTACTACAAAAATCTGGTTTGAAAATTCCTATTGAGTATACAGACGAATCTTTTGTATATGTATGGCTCACAGAATATTCGCCAAGTGTTATAAAATTATTAGGTCAAATTATTCCATTTGAAGATATAATGGGTAAAGTTGAACAACTTATTGATTAACATTCATTAAATTATATACCAATTCTCAATACTTCATGCGTATTGATTATTGATAACTTTGTTTTAGATTGCACGTTAGTACCTATACGATGCGTATTTGTTGATTTTATGGAGTTGATAATAAAAAAAGAAGGCGATTTTAAATTCGTTGAAGAAGGCGAAGGAGAAGTATTGCTTTTACTACATGGATTGTTTGGAGCACTAAGTAATTGGGAAAAGCTTGTGCATTATTTCAGCAAAAACTACCGTGTTATTATCCCGATGTTGCCTATTTACGAAATGCCAATAAAATCTGCAGGTTTAGAAGGATTGGTAAGTTTTGTAGAAAAATTTGTAGCGCATAAAAAACTTACTGAATTAAATTTAGTAGGAAACTCTTTAGGTGGACATGTTGGGCTATTATATGCATTAAAAAATCAATCTTCTGTAAAGAGTTTAACCTTAACAGGGAGCTCTGGCTTGTTTGAAAATGGTATGGGAGGATCATTTCCAAAACGTGGAAACTATCCATATGTAAAAGAACGTGTTGAATACACTTTCTTTTACCCAGAAACAGCAACAAAAGAATTAGTTGATGAGGTATATGAGATATGTAGCGAAATACCAAAGTGTATACGTATCATTGCTATTGCTAAATCTGCACAACGTCATAACATAGCAAGCGATTTACATAAAATAAATAAGCCCACATTATTGATCTGGGGGTTAAACGATACCATTACACCACCGTTGGTTGGGCATGAATTCAATTTGCTCATTAAAAAATCAGAATTACATTTTATAGATAAATGTGGACATGCACCTATGATGGAACATCCGGATACATTTAATTCTATATTTGAACGTTTTATAAATAAACACGCAACTTCACATGTTAGCTGAAGAATTCATCAATAAAATGATTCCGCCATTAAAGTTAAATGACACCAGTCAAATAGCTTTGAATTGGATGGAAGTATTTCATCTAACACAACTTGCTGTTGTGGATGAACGCTTGTATAAAGGAATTATAGATGAAGAAACACTCTTAGAAAAAAATAATCCAAATTTACCCATATCAGAATATGTGTTAAGTTATAAAGATGTAACAGTCAAAGCAACCTCACATTACTATGATGTTATAAGTCTTGCAAGTAAAAATCAATTGGAAGTAATCCCTGTAATTGGGGATGCGAATGAGTATTTAGGTGTTGTTTCTGTAAATGAAACATCAGTAGCAATTGCAAAAATGTTTGCCAGCCAAGGTGTAGGCGGAATCATTGTTTTGGCAATGAAAGAAATAGATTATTCTCTTGCTCAAATATCTAGATTGATTGAAGCAAATGACACGAAGATTATGAGCGTATTTGTATCAGACGACTCTAAAAAAGATTCTTTTATAAAGGTTACCTTAAAATTAAACCGCATAGATCTAACCCGCGTTATTGCAACGCTTGAAAGATACGATTATAAAATAATTGCTCAATTTCAAGAAACGGATATTGTAGATTATGATAAAGATCGATTGGATATGTTGTTTAAATACTTGAACATGTAATTCGTTGTGATATGATTTTTGCATTACATGGACGACCTTTCAAAGCAGATAATATACCTTATGTACAACATTTGTTACTTTATCTCCAGAAAAAAGATGTTCAATTAACAATAAATGAATCTTTTGTAGACTTTTTACTTGAATGCAAAATTGAATTGCCCCAATCGTATGCTACCTTTAAAACGATTTTTGACGTAGAACATGTGCAGCTTATGTTGAGTATCGGTGGAGATGGAACCTTACTTGAAGCAGCCACTTTTATAGGGAAAAAAAATATTCCATTAGTTGGTATTAACACAGGTAGATTGGGCTTTTTAGCTACGACACCTAGAGAAGAGTTAGAAGCAGCTATAAATGAACTCATCGATGGAAGCTATTCAATTTCAAGTAGAACACTTATAAAATTAGTTTCGGAGGAAAAACTATTTGGCGGTCTAAATTATGCATTGAACGAGTTTGCCTTAACAAAGCGTGATTCCTCTTCCATGATTACAGTACATACATATATAGATGGCGAATTTCTAAATTCGTATTGGGCAGATGGCCTATTGGTGGCAACTCCTACAGGTTCAACAGGTTATTCGTTAAGTTGTGGTGGCCCATTGGTACATCCAAAAACTGAAAATTTCATTATCACACCCATTAGTCCGCACAACTTAAATGTACGGCCAATGATTGTTCCAGACAGTTCACAGATATCCTTTGAGATTGAAGGGCGAAACCAAAACTTTCTTATATCGTTAGACTCCAGATCGGAAATTGTTTCTTCAAATACAAAACTTTCAGTTAAAAAAGAAGACTTTCAAATTCAACTCGTTGAATTAAAAAATTACAATTATTATAAAACTCTTAGAAGTAAATTAAATTGGGGCTTAGATGCTAGAAATTAATCTAAATCTAAAATAATAGTCCTATATTGAATAACTTTTAACAAACAAATCACCTGATTTTACAATCTTGTTCGTATTTATTTAGTATATGAAGCAATTTAAAAAAGTATTCTTCGTTCTTTTTTTACTAAGTCTTTGCACAATCGAAAGTAGTGCACAAAAAAGCTTTAAAAAATATCGATATTACAGCTTAGGCGGTTGTATCAATGCAATGAATTATGTAGGTGACTTAGACCCAGGTCCAAGTTTGCTTAGCCCAAGTATTAAATTTACACGTTATAACTTTGGTGTTACAGGTTTATACAGAATAAAACCTAGAGTTTCTTTAAGAGGAACATTCTCTTATGGTCGAATCAAAGGAGATGACTCTAAAAGTGCAGATTACCAACCTTTGAATGTTAATCGATTATACCGAAATTTATCATTCAGAAATCAGATTTATGAATTTAAATTTGATGTTGTGATTGACCTTTTTGAAAATTCACGCAGATTTTCAAAAAGACCAGACTACACGCCTTATATGTTTGTTGGCTTAGCATACTTTCACCACAACCCACAAGGGCAAAATGCAAATGGTGATTGGGTAAATTTAAAAGATTTGCACACAGAAGGTCAAGGCCTACCGGGTGGACCAAAAAATTATTCGCGCAATCAAATTGCTATACCCCTTGGTGTTGGCTTCAGATATAAGCTCTCGAAACAGTGGGATATCGCATTTGATATAGGATGGAGATTCACATTGACTGACTACTTAGATGATGTAGGAGGTACATATTACGATAAAGAAGCACTTACGAAGGCTTATGGTGACGAATCAAGAATGATGTCTGACAAATCATATCAAGCCTATTCCACGAATCCTGAATTGGCTGCAAGTGTCGATAACCATTACGGAGCGAATCCTCAGACGGGTTATGCAGGACATCCTCAAAATCAAAACGATGGATGGACTGGAATTTCAACTTATGGTCAACAAGGTGGTCAACGTGGAGATTTAAGAGGAAGAAGAGATGTTTATATCGTAACTGGTTTTCACTTAACTTATATATTCCCAGGCAAAGTCGTTTGCCCAAAATTTAGATAAAAAATGACCATTCCGTTATTTCAAAAGATAGGGAGATTTGTTCTTTCTATCTTTTTTATTTACTTCTCATTAAATGTCAGTGCTCAAAAGCACGAAATTGGCTTTGGCTTAGGGGCTTCCAATTATTCTGGGGATATCGTAAAGTTAGTTGACGTCCGAAACTTCAGACCAGCAGGCCAAATTTACTATAGATTAAATTTCAACAAAGTACTTTCGTTAAAAGTAGCTACTAGTTTAGGTATCCTTACCGCTTCGGATAGAAAGTACAATACGGCTATGGCGAATTATAGAAATGCCAGCTTCTCAACTATATACAATGATGTAAACGTCATGATTGAATATAACTTTCTTGATTTTTCATATACCGAAAAAAGTAATGGCAAGCATTTCTCTCCTTATATCACTGCAGGCTTAGGCATCTTGAATTATAAAAGTACCATCTCAGATCCTAATTATAAAACGAATACGATTGCCCAACCGACTATCCCTTTTGGTGGCGGTATTAAATACAGAACAAACGCCCATTGGATATTCAACTTTCAAATAACTGCTAATAAAACATTTACAGACGCTATAGACGGGTTATACAATTCGAATGGCTCTAACAGATACATAACAAATAGCCATGATACCGATTGGTATTACTATACGGGCATTTCAGTAGGTTATATTTTCTGGAAAGTAGTGTGTCCTAGGTAATACAATTTTAAAAAGGGCATTTTTATTAGTACATTTACCCTTCGATAAATTTCATGGAGTACCAATCACACATAGACGCATCAAAATTGCCCGATCACATAGCCATCATTATGGATGGAAATGGTCGTTGGGCAAAAAAGCAAGGATTACTGAATCGCATATTCGGTCATAAAAGTGCCATTACATCTGTGCGCGAAACAACAGAAACCTGTGCAGAATTGGGCATAAAGTATTTAACCTTATATGCTTTTTCTACCGAGAACTGGAGTAGACCCCAAGCAGAGGTAAATGCGTTGATGGAACTTTTAGTTTCTACCATTAAAAGTGAAACGCCAACCCTTACAAAAAATAACGTTCGATTAAAAGCTATCGGCGATTTAGAATCTTTACCTAAATCATGTCAAAAAGAGTTAGCCGAAACAATTGAATTTACAAAACACAATACGGGGCTTGTATTAACGTTAGCACTTAGTTATAGTGGCAGATGGGAACTGATTGAAGCTGTAAAGAAAGTTGCAGCAGCGGTAGTAGCAAATGAAATTTCGATTAGTTCTATTAACGAAAGCACATTTAGAAATTACTTAGCAGATGCTAGCTTGCCGGATCCAGAATTAATGATTCGTACAAGTGGAGAATTTAGAATAAGTAATTTTCTCTTATGGCAAATCGCGTATACCGAAATTCATATTACGGATACATTATGGCCTGATTTTAGAAAACAAGATTTATATAACGCACTTATTGATTTTCAAAAACGCGAACGTAGATTTGGAAAAATAAGTGAACAATTGAATGGAGCAAAAGCTTAAATGAAAAAGATTTTATACATCATTTTTTTATTTCACGTATGTACGTTATCTGCATTTAGCCAGCAATGGCGTCTAGGTAACAGAAGAACGAATGTGGAAATTAATTATGAAAATCCGCAAGATTATTATATCGGAGGCATCACTGTTTCTGGTGTGCAATTTTTAGATCCAGAAGCCATAATCTCATTGACTGGCTTAAAAGTTGGTGATAAAATTACTGTGCCTGGTGATGAAATTTCGAATGCCATAAAAAAATTGTGGGAGCAAGGACTCATCGGTGATGTGGAAGTTGTTGTCAAAAAAATAGAAGTAAAAAATATCTATTTAGAATTTATTATTAAGGAGCGTCCTAGATTAACAAAATTTACATTTCAAGGTGCGACTAAATCTGAGAGAGAAGATCTAGAAGATAAAATTGATTTGGCAAGAGGCCGTATTGTGAACGATGCATTAATTAAAAATGCTAAAAATAAAATCACCGAATATTATTTAGAAAAAGGATACTTGTATGCACAAGTTGATATGATACAAATTAAAGATACCATTCTAGAAAATAATATAATCCTTAGAGTAGATATCGATAAGAAAAATAAAGTTCGCATAAATAAAATAACCTTGACTGGAAACGAATCTTTTGAATCTAATTTTCTTCTAAAAAAGATGAAGAAAACCAAAGGGAAAAACATTATGAATGTATGGACCGGATCTAAAATGATTAGTAAAACCTATGAAGCAGATAAAGATGCTATTGTAGCGTTTTATAATTCAAGAGGATATAGAGATATGCAAATTGTTAGCGATAGCGTTACACCTTATAAAAAATATGCTGTAAACGTAGCTATTAATATTGATGAAGGAGATAAGTATTACTTCAGAAATATTACTTGGAAAGGGAATTATATTTACTCTACCCAACAATTAAAAGACATATTAGCAATTAATAAAGGGGATGTATACAACAACGATCAATTACAGCAAAAATTAAGTTTTAACCCCGCTGGGCCTGATATTAGTTCCTTGTATTTAGATAATGGATATTTATTTTTTAGTATTGACCCAGTAGAAGTCCTTATTGAAGGAGACTCCATTGATATTGAAATGCGTATTTATGAAGGTGAACAAGCTATTGTAAACCACATTGAAGTAGATGGTAATACCAAAACACACGATCATGTAATTCTACGTGAAGTAAGAACATACCCTGGCGATAAATTTAGCCGTGCGGATTTAATTCGTACACAACGTGAATTGGCTGCTTTAAATTATTTCGATAATGAAAGTTTAGGTATGAACCCTGTGCCAAATCAAGCTACAGGAAAAGTAGACATCGGATACTCTGTTACTGAAAAACCAAATGATCAGGTTGAGCTATCTGGTGGTTGGGGTGGATACTACGGTTTTGTTGGTACGGTAGGTCTAGTTTTCAACAACTTTTCTTTACGAAACATCAAACATCCAAAAACTTGGAGTCCTTTACCTGCTGGTGACGGACAACGTCTTGCATTTAGAGTCCAAGCGAATGGTAAAACCTATCAAACCTATTCCATATCCTTTACAGAGCCTTGGTTGGGAGGTAAAAAACCTACTTCTTTATCTGTAAGCTTACAACATTCTGTTCAAAGTCAATACACCTCAAGTAATACGTCCAAATCTGGGTCATTACAAGTAACCGGTGTTACCGTTGGTATTGGTAAAAGATTAAAATGGCCTGATGATTTCTTTACCATCAACCATACCTTCTCTATTTTAAGATACACACTTGATAATTATCAAAGTGGCTCTTCAACTGCTGCTATTGGTTATACTTCAGGCTTCTCAAATAACTTTTCTTACAATCTAACTTTGTCTAGAAATAGTATTGACAATTTTCAATTTCCATCATCTGGGGGTAGTATGGCTATGAGTATGACCTTCACACCTCCATACTCTTATTTTAATAAATTAGACTACGAAGATCCAAACCTTGAATCAAGTAAGAGATATAAATGGTTGGAATATCAAAAATACGGACTAGATCTCTCTTGGTTCACAACTGTTTGGCAACACAGACAAAAATCGAAACATAAAATTGTATTCAATACGCGTTTCCATGGTGGTGTAATTGCTGCATATCAACCAGGTGTTGGAGTGGGACCATTTGAACGTTATATTATGGGTGGGGATGGTTTATCGGGCTATAACTACCTTCTTGGTTCCGACATCATTGGCTTAAGAGGTTACACAAATAACAGTATCAAACCAACACCTTCAGGTGGAGTAGCATTTGATAAATTCGTAGCAGAACTTCGTTATCCTATCTCTAACAGTCCATCCTTCTCTGTTTACGTATTAACCTTCTTCGAAGCAGGTAATTCGTGGGGAACAATAAATGATGTAAATCCATTTAATATGTATCGTTCTGCAGGTTTTGGTGCTAGAATATTTATGCCAGCCTTTGGATTAATTGGTATCGATTGGGGTAAACCATTTGATGAAGTACCTGGTTTGCCAAATCCAAATCATAAAGCCCACGTTACATTTACTATTGGTCAACAAATTCGTTAGATATATGAAAAGTCTATGTTTGGCATTATTATTGACTTTATTCTCAACATTCGCTTGGGGGCAAAAATTTGGCTACATTGATTCAGAATACATTATTAAACAAATGCCTGAATACAAGAAAGCTCAAACAGAATTGAATGAATTTTCTTTGAAATGGCAAAAGGAAATAGAAGCCGATCAAGTTAAGATTGATAAGCTTAGAGAAGATTATCAAGCCGAAGAAGTCTTATTAACAGAAGACATGCGAAAAGAACGGATGGATACCATTGCTTTAAAAGAAAGTAAATTGCGCGATCTTCAAAAAAATTATTTTGGGTTTAAAGGTTTATTGTTTTTAAAACGTCAAGAATTAGTAAAACCTGCTCAAGACAAATTATTTAAAGCTATTGAAAAAGTTGCTAAAGAAAAGAAACTAGCAATTATATTTGATAAATCTGGGGAGTTGGTTATGGTATATACCGATCCCGTTCATGACTACACTGATTTTGTTCTGGAAGAATTAGGATTAGGAGACAAAAACGATAAAATACCCACAAATAAATAAAAAATAAAAAAATTAATTGAAATTATGAAACGTATACTATCAACCCTATTAGTAGCTCTTTTTTCTGTAATTATTATTCAAGCTCAGGCTCAAACAGAGCCCTTAAAAATAGGTACTGCTAACGTAGAATTTATCTTAAGTAATTTGCCAGAAACGAAAAAAGTAGAGGCTGATTTGCAAACCTATGAAAAACAATTAAGAACGCAATTAGAAAATAAAGGAACTGAATACCAACGTAAATTAGATGAATACCAACGAGGTGTTCAATCTGGTATGATGCCAGCCGCTGTTATTGCAGATAAAGAAAAAGAGTTGATGACAATGCAACAATCGATTCAAGAGTTTGAAAAAACTGCCCAAGAAGATTTGCAAAGTAAATCTATGGCTATGCTTGATCCTATTTTGGATAAAGTACAAGTTTCAATTGATAAAGTGGCTGCTGCAAACAATTACACATACATCATCAGCACACACGTTGATTATGGTGGTTCAGCAATTATTCTTTATTCAAAAAATAAAGATGCGAACGATATTTCAGCTTTGGTTCTTAAAGATATGGGCATTGTAATTTCACAAACAGGTAGCACGACAACACCAGCAGCACCTGCGCCAGCCAATCCTACAACACCCGCCACGCCAGCCAAAACGGTTCCAGCTAAAAAGTAATCAAAAGGCTTCCAAATTGGAAGCCTTTTTTTATATTTAATATATGAAGCACGCGCTACCAACCATTCATATAATAGCACCTGCAGGTGTTGTAACTAAATCTTCTGTTAAAAAAGGCATTCGTTATTTAACAAGCCTAAACGTTAACTGCCAAGAAGGTGTCTCTTTATATTCTAAACAAGGATCACTTGCTGGTTCAGATACAGACAGACAGGTTGACCTTCAACATGCACTTAATGATACCAACACATTTGCTATTTGGATGGCACGGGGTGGTTACGGCACTACTCGTATCATTGATACTATAAAATGGAATGTCTTTTTTAAAAAACCAAGTTGGCTAATAGGCTATAGTGATATAACCAGTTTACACATACTTTTATCCAATAATAATATACCTTCCATTCACGGGCCAATGGTTTCGCAAGCTGCAGAGCCAGATCAAAAATCAGCAGTAGATTTAGTGGTTTCCATATTAAACAATGATCTACCCTCCTATGCTTTATATTCAGACCCTTCAAATACGTTCGGAAAGGCAATAGGCTCTATTACTGGAGGTAACTTAACTCTTATCTGTTCTAGCTTAGGCACAAACACTGAAATAATCACAGACAACAAAATTCTTTTTATAGAAGAAATCGGAGAAGCAGCATATCATATTGATCGAATGCTCGTTCAATTAAAACGTGCAGGAAAACTAAAAAAGTTAAAGGGGCTTATTGTTGGTCATATGACCAACATTACAAATGAAAAAGAGTTTGGTAAAACAGTCGCTCAAATTGTTCTTGAGCATTGTAGCACATTTTCTTTCCCAATATGTTTTCAATTCCCCGCTGGTCATGAAGCACCCAACATGCCTATAATACTAGGCATGAAGAGTGAATTGATAGTAAATAAAAATGAAGTGACATTGAAATATTTATAATTTCTCTCGGTACAATACTTCAATCAATGTTTGGCCAACTGCTTTAAGGGTATTTTTATCGATGACATCCATATTGTCATCATGTGTATGCCAATACGGTCCGAAATAATTGCCATCGCTATTTTCAAACTCAATAATATCAATCATGGGTATCATGGCAATTTGATTGATGTATGTGTGGTCATCCGTAATAGGGTCACTTAAATACGAAATAAAGTGCTTACCATAACCTAATCGAGCTGCTGCACTCCATACATTTTGTACAACGGATGGTGCATTTTGCATGGATACACCTTCTCTAGCAAAAGTAGCATCTTTTGCTCCTACCATGTCTAACAAAATTCCATAATAAGCAGAATAATTATTTTTATGTTTATTCTTTGCCCAATATTGAGAACCCAAGCACCAGCTATTTTCTTGATATGGACCAGGATAAAACATCGGCTGTCCATAATCCTCACCATCAAACAAAATAATATCAAAACCCACATCTGGTTTTTTTTCTGCTGCATTAATCGCACGTGCTAGTTCCATTAATACGCCAACACCGCTTGCACCGTCGTTCGCACCATCAATAGGTTTTTTGGGCTCTGCTTTATCTTGATCAGCAAAAGGGCGAGTATCCCAATGCGCCGCAAACAAAATCCGTTTGGTTGCATTCGGGTTGTAAGAAACAATGATGTTTTTTAATTTTAATTCTGTTCCGTCAAACGCTTTAGAAACAAATTCTTGACGTAAGACACTGCCGCCTTCCTTCATAAAAAACCGCACTAAATATTCACCACAATCAACATGTGCTTTCATATTAGGAACGCGTGGACCAAATGCAACTTGGTTTGCAACGTAGCCATAGGAAGAGTCTTCATTGAAAATAGGCGTTTCAATCGGAGCTAATTTTTCTGCTACAACAGGTATTTCAACAACGGATGGTTTTGATTCGCAACCAGCTAAGATACCTACAACTACTACTAGTAGTGCGGTGGATATTATTTTTGTTTTATTCTTCATATGCCCAATCAATACCATGTTTCATGTCTTTAATAGCCAAGCCTTGTTGTTTAAAATACGCACGTATTTGATCTACTTTGTCGTATTGCTTCAGTTCTTTTGCTTCTTTGTATAATTCCAATAAGCCTTTTATTAAGCCTTCCGGATTAATTGCTACTTCATCAATTAATCCCAGTACATCATAAACCAAGGTGTGATAATGCAACTTCATAGCTTCAAATATTTCTTTTGAAAGTAAGGAAGTTGATTTTTGCTTTAAATAAAATACGTTTATTTTCTTTATTAAATTGAATAAGGATGCAATCGTAATGGCAGTATTAAAATCATCTGACATGCCTTTATAACAATCTGAAATAATTTTATCTATCTCTGCATTCAAGGTAGCGTCTTGCTCTGAAAGATTCTCTACATACTCTAAACTTTCGAGCATTTTTAAACCATTCATTATTTTTCGATAGGCTTTGTAGGCAGCTTTTAAACCTTCGTTCGAAAAATCTAGGGTACTTCTATATTGTGCCTGTAAAATAAAGAAGCGTATAGTCATAGGCGAATATGCTTGCTCTAGCAACTCATGCTCGCCTGCAAATAGTTCATTCAGCGTTATAAAGTTGCCTAAGGACTTACCCATCTTCTGCCCATTGATGGTAATCATATTATTATGCAACCAATACTTTGCCGGTTCCTTTTTATTTGCTGCAACGGATTGTGCAATTTCACATTCATGATGTGGAAACATCAAATCCATTCCCCCACCGTGTATATCAAATGTTTCGCCCAAGTATTTTGTACTCATTGCAGAACACTCCAAATGCCAACCCGGAAAACCTTTTCCCCATGGTGAATCCCACTTCATAATATGTTCCGGAGAAGCTAACTTCCACAAAGCAAAATCCAAGGAGCTTTTTTTAGATTGTTGACCGTCTAGATTTCGAGTGCCGCTAACTAAGTCTTCTAAAATACGCCCAGATAAATGCCCGTATTTATGGTCTTCTTTTGTAAATTTCTCTACGTCAAAATAAACAGATCCTTTATTTTCATAGGCATACCCACTTGATAAAATTTCTTCTACCATTTTTATTTGTTCCGGTATGTGACCAGATGCGGTGGGTTCAATACTAGGAGGCAATACATTTAATTTACGTAATGCGTCGTGATAATATTCGGTATAGCGTTGCACAATTTCCATTGGCTCTACCTTATCCAACTTTGCTTTTTTAGCAATTTTGTCTTCGCCTTCATCTGCATCATGCTCTAAATGTCCCACATCTGTAATGTTGCGAACGTAACGAACTTGATACTTCAATTGCTTCAAATATCTAAAAACAATATCAAATGTGATTGCACTGCGTGCATGCCCAAGATGTCCTTCTCCGTATACCGTAGGTCCACATACATACATACCTACAAAGGGTGCATGTATGGGTTCAAAAATTTCCTTTTTTCTACTCAGCGTATTATATACTACTAATTTTTCTATCGTCATCTCTGGCAATTTATTATTTAAATCGGTATCCGGCAATTATTGGAAAATGATCCGTAAAAGATACGGATGTTTTTGTTTCAAAACGAGTTACAATGATGTTTGGATCTGAAAACTGATGATCGATCCGCAGAAAAGGTATTTTTCCATTAAAGGTAAATCCAAACCCATTTCCCTTCTTTTCAAATCCATTGTTTAATACATCAGAAAGTTTTTCGTAAGTATAACTATATGGAGGGTCATTAAGATCTCCGCAAACAATAGGTTTATAAGGAGAATCTTTAATGTGATTTACCAACTTATCAACCTGAATACTTCTATTAATAGTTCCGCTTTTATATTTTAAAAACGCTTGCATCACTTTGGTTTTTGATTTTTGATCAAAATGACTTTCTGCAATTTCTTTATCGTTAATACTCATTGATTGTAAGTGCATGTTATACACGCGTGCTTTTCCAGTTGGAAAGTCAATGTCAGCATAAATGGTTTGGTTATTCGATCCTTCATTAAAGACCACCGTCCCTTTAGAAATAATTGGATACTTACTAAAGATCACCATTCCAAACATACCGCCCGTATGGTTTTTAAATGTGGTGCTAAAATAATAATAGGGATACTTTTTCTTTATACGATGCACCGTATTAAATAGAGTGTCTTTGGGGTCATTATAGAATTCTTGGATACATACCACGTCAATATCTGACTTTTTAATAAAGTCTATCATTTTACGGGTTGCTGAAAATGTCTTATCTGCAAATTGTGGGTATACATTAAAAAGTCGCGCATTGTAGGATAAAATACTAAACTCCTGCTCTTTTTCAGATTCTGATGAAATCGTTATCGAACGTTGAACAAACTTCCAATTAATTACAAGAAGAATAAAAGCCAAGAAAAATAAATAATCTCGTTTAATACCCCAATAAACCAAGGCGCAAATAACTACAATAAGTCCTGCTGGTATAAATAAGCTAATAAAACTACTGTACCAAAATGACCTAGGAGAAATATCGGGCATAAAATAAAGGCCCAATGACATCACTGTCAATAAAATAGCACCTTTATATGTACGTTGGTTTGTCATTTAATCAAATTGGATAACAAATATAAGGATTGATACATGGAAATGGTGCCTACATTTAAAATATTCATTGTGGATGCAAATCGAATTAAAATGCTCTTCGCTTAACTCTTTCACACATATATTTTTAAGTAATTTTGGAATCCACATACAAAATGGTTAATATTGCACTGTAGAACGAATTGAATACTGAAAAGAGGGGACTGAGTCCCCTCTTTTGTTTCTGTATCAAATCTTATATATGACAAAACAAGAAGAGGAAATAAACACATACGTATCAAATTTATTACTAGAAAGAGGTGATCTTTTTTTAGTAGATATAGTGTTTGGAGGAACGGCATCAAGAAGAAAAATCCTAGTTACCCTTGATAAAGACAGTGGCATTTTAATTGATGAATGCGGCGAATTTAGTAGAGCATTAGGAAATTTAATTGAAGAAAATGTTTTGTTTGGAGATGCACCTTACGTATTAGAGGTTTCATCGCCTGGTATGGATAGACCCTTACTAGTTACCAGACAATACAAAAGAAGGATCGGAAACAAATTAAACTTTCTATTAACAGATGGCTCTCAGTTTGAAGCTGTATTGACACAAGTTAGTGAAGAAGGTGTTGTTGTTGAGCCTGTTCCTGAAAAAATAAAAAAGAGTAAAAAAGAAACGCCAACGGATTTGGTTATTGAACCAAGAAAATTGCGTTTCGCTGAAATAAAAAAGTGTAACCTAATTGTATCGTTTAAATAAATGGATACTTCAACTTTAATAGAATCGTTCGCGGAATTTGCTAAGTTTAAAAGCATAGACCGCCCTACCATGATGAAAATCGTGGAAGATGTTTTTCGTACCATGATTCGTAAAAAATACGGAACAGATGACAATTTCAACGTTATTATTAACGTAGATAAAGGTGATCTTGAAATATGGTGGATGAGAGAAATTGTTTCAGATGATTTTGCTGAAGACAGTTTTGATTATGATCCGAATAAGCATATATCTTTAACAGACGCACATTTAATCGAAAAAGATTTCGAAGAGGGTGAAGAAGTTGCAACTGAAGTAAAGTTAGATGACTTCGGTAGAAGAATGGTTCAAACTGCTCGTCAAACGCTTATTCAAAAAGTTAAGGACCTTGAAAAAGACAACCTTTTCCAAAAGTATAAAGATTTAGTTGGTGAAATTATCAATGGCGAAATATATCAAGTATTAAGCAAAGAGGTTTTATTGATTGATGCAGATGGTAATGAATTAGCATTGCCTAAATACGAACAAATTCCGAAAGACCGTTTCCGTAAAGGCGACAGCGTGCGTGCTATTGTGCACCGTGTTGAAATGCATAACGGAAATCCAAAAATTATTCTTTCCAGAACTTCTCCAAAATTCTTAGAGCGTTTATTCGAACTAGAAGTTCCAGAGGTTTATGATGGGTTAATTTCTATTCGCAACATTGTTCGTGAACCAGGCGAACGTGCTAAAGTAGCTGTTGAATCTTACGACGATCGTATTGATCCAGTAGGTGCTTGCGTAGGTATGAAAGGTTCTCGTATTCACAGCATTGTACGTGAATTGGAAAATGAAAATATTGATGTAATTAATTATACAGACAATATCGATTTATTTATTGCGCGTGCTTTAAGTCCTGCAAAAATCAGCAGCCTTAAAGTTGAAGCCGATCAAGGACGTGCATCTGTGTTTTTAAAACCAGATCAAGTATCTCTTGCTATTGGTAAAGGTGGCCAAAACATCAAACTTGCTAGTAAATTAGTTGGTTTAGAAATTGACGTATTTAGAGAATTAACAGGCAATGAAGACAACGAAGATGTTGATTTAACAGAATTTGTTGACGAAATTGAAGATTGGATCTTAGCAGAATTAAAACGCATAGGTCTAGATACCGCAAAGAGTGTATTAGCTCTTAGCAAAGATGATTTAGTACGTCGTACAGAACTAGAAGAAGAAACTGTTGACGATGTACTTCAAATTCTGAGACAAGAATTTGAATAAAATAACTATTTGAACAAAAAATTAATAAATGGCTGAAGAAAAAATGATGCGGCTTAGCCAAGTGGCAAGGAAGTTGAATGTCGGAACATCGACGATCATCGATCACCTTTCTGCTAAGGGCTACGAGATTGACAACAACCCAAATGCCAAAATTACGGAGGACATGTTTTCTATTCTTTCCAAAGAATATGAAGCATCTGTGCAAGTAAAAAAAGAGGCAGAGAGCCTTACTATTGGCAAAAAACACATGGGTGATGTTGTGATCAATGCCGATCAAGTGCAAGCTGCACCAGAGCATGAGGAAGAAGAAGTAATACGGATAGCGAACACAGTAGCTCCTCCGCTAGAAACTCCTATACCTGCTCCAGAAAAACCAGTAGCTACAACTCCTGTAGAAGCTACTCCTGCTCCAAAAGAGGATCCAATTCCGGTATCTACAATAACACCTGAAGAGCCTAAAACTTCTGAAGACAACAAATCAAATGTTACGCTTCAAGGATTAAAGGTATTAGGTAAAATTGATTTATCTATAACAGATAAGGATACAAAGAAGCCTGTTCATAAAAGTTCAGAAAAAGGACAACCCGCTGGTAAACCTCCTGTTAAAGTAGAAGCCCCTAAAGCTGAAAAGCCTAAAGGACCTAAAGAAGGAGAAGCTCCTAAGAAAGCTTTTGAAAAACCAATTTCGAAAGACGGTGGAAAACCAAAAGCTCCTGTTGTAGAAAAACCTGCTGCAGTTGTTCCAGTCAAAGTTGAACCAAAAGTACCTACTCCAGTAGAGCCTATTGCAGTTGTGGAAGCGAAAGCAGACAAACTACAAGGCTTAACGGTATTGGGAAAAATTCAACTTCCAGAGAAAAAGAAAGAACCTACACGCGTTGCATCTTCGGATGAAGTTGTAGATAAAAATAAAAATAAACGTAAGCGTAAACGCTTAAACGACGGCCCTAACAGCGGCCCTAGACCAGCAGGTGCCCATCCAGGCGGTCCAAGACCAGCAGGTGGAAATCCAAACGGCCCTAGACCGGCAGGTGCTCATCCAGGTGGTCCTAGACCAGCAGGTGCTCATCCAGGCGGACCTAGACCAGCAGGTGGAGGACCAAATCGCCCAGCGGGCGGAGGTGGACCAAGACCTACTCTTACAAAAGCAAATGAAAAAGGTGAAGTAACTGGAAAACAAATTCAGGATAAAATCAAAGCAACCATGGCAAAATTGTCTGGTGGTGGCGGTTCTAGATCTGGACCAGTTAATAGAGCTAAATATCGTAAAGATAAGCGTTCTGCAATGGCCGATGCCGAAGAAGAACGTTTGATGAGCGAACAAGAAGATGCTAGAGCATTAAAAGTTGCTGAATTTATTTCAGCAAGTGATTTAGCTTCATTAATGGATGTTAGCGTTAACGACGTTATCTCTAAATGTATGGCTATGGGTATGTTTGTATCCATCAACCAACGTTTGGATGCAGAAGCAATTACAATTATTGCCGATGAATTTGGATATGAAGTGAACTTCCAAACTACTGGGGAAGAAGATGACGATGCAAATGAAATCAAAGATGCTCCAGAATCTTTAATTGATCGTGCGCCGATTGTAACCATAATGGGTCACGTCGATCACGGTAAAACATCTCTACTCGATTATATTCGTAAATCAAAAGTTGTAGCAGGCGAAGCCGGTGGTATTACACAGCACATTGGTGCGTACAATGTAGTTACCGATTCTGGCAAACCGATTACGTTCTTAGATACACCAGGTCACGAAGCCTTTACGGCGATGCGTGCACGTGGTGCAAAAATAACAGATATTGTAATTATTGTGGTAGCTGCCGATGACTCGGTAATGCCTCAAACAAAAGAAGCAATCAATCACGCACGTGTTGCAGGTGTTCCAATTATTATTGCAATCAATAAAGTTGATAAACCGCACGCGAATCCGGATAAAATCAAAGAAGAACTTTCGAAAGAAAACATCTTAGTTGAAGATTGGGGTGGTAAATACCAATGCCAATTAATTTCTGCAAAAGCAGGAACGGGTATTAGTGAATTGCTTGATAAAGTATTGCTTGAAGCAGAAATGCTTGAATTAAAAGCAAATCCTGATAAACGTGCCGTTGGTGCTGTTATTGAAGCGTCGCTTGATAAAGGTAGAGGTTATGTAACCAACGTATTGGTTGAATCTGGAACACTACGTGTTGGAGATATCATTTTAGCAGGTGCACACTTCGGTCGTGTAAAAGCAATGGTTGACCATACAGGTAAAAAATTAAAAGAAGCGGGTCCTTCCATGCCATTACAGGTATTAGGTCTGAACGGTGCACCACAAGCGGGTGACAAGTTCCAGATTATGGAAACGGAACGTGAAGCGAGAGAAATTTCTTCTAGACGTGAACAATTATTACGTGAACAAAGTATCCGTACTAAGAAACACATTACATTGGATGAAATTGGTCGTCGTTTGGCAATTGGTAACTTCAAAGAATTGAACATCATCGTTAAAGCCGATGTGGATGGTTCAGTAGAAGCCTTGTCTGATTCATTATTAAAATTATCTACCGAGGAAATTCAAATCCGTATCCTTCACAAAGGTGTGGGCCAAATTTCTGAATCTGATATCTTATTAGCTTCTGCATCCGATGCAATTATTGTTGCCTTCCAAGTACGTCCATCTAGTAGTGCACGTAAATTAGCAGAGCAAGAACAAATTGAAATTCGTTTGTACTCTATTATCTACGATGCAATCAACGAAGTAAAAGATGCAATGGAAGGTATGCTTGAACCTAAATTGGTTGAAGTTATCCATGGTACTGTTGATGTTCGTGATGTGTTCAAAATCACGAAGGTTGGTACAGTAGCTGGTTCTTATGTAACAGAAGGTTTCCTTAAACGTAACCACAGAGTTCGTTTGATACGTGACGGTATTGTTATGTACACAGGTTCTGTAAGTGCATTGAAACGTTTCAAAGACGATGTTTCTGAAGTGAAAACAAACTACGAATGTGGTATTAGCTTAAAAGGTTATAACGATATTCAAGTAGGTGATCAGATTGAAGCATTCGAAGAAAAAGAAGTGAAGCGTACGCTATAATTCACACATAGATTAACATATTGAAAGAGAGTCATGCAAATTGTGTGACTCTCTTTTTTTGCTCTCTATTGGTCTTTGCCTCCATTGTCTGAACCACTGATTAAGCTGATTTATGTGATGGAGAATGATTAATACCAATTATAAATAATATATAGTCCAATATTTTAATTATTGTTTTATTTTGTTTATAATTGGACTATATAATAAATATACAATGGCTAAACCACTTGAAATCCATATCAAAGAAAGTATTTCTGAACTTCGTATTCTTCAGCGTAAGCATGGTGAGTTAATTGCTAAACGACTATTAATGTTGATTGAGATAAAGAGACACGAGTCTACAGGTATTTCCAAAAGAGACTTATCCTTAATTACTGGGATCAATCATAATAGTATTGTAAAATGGCGTAAATTATATAATAGCCACGGTATTGCCCCCTTGTTGACTCATGGTAGAGTTGGGGGTTTTAAAAAGAGCGTATTTACCAAACAAGAACATTTAAAAATTGAAAAGAAATTAAATGACCCTAAAAATAGTATTCGAGGGTATATAGAATTGTTAGCTTGGGTAACAGTAAATTTTTCAAAAGAGATCAAATACATAACATTGTTAAAATATACAGAACGTCATTTCGGAACTAAAATTAAAGTAGCCAGAAAAAGCCATGTTAAAAAGGACGAATCAGCTATAGCGACTTTTAAAAAAACTTCGGGAAAAAATGTCAAGAAATAGCCCTACTCTCAGATATTCAATACACTAGTATAAACCTATATTTTCAAGATGAAAGTAGATTTGGATTATTTACTAGAAACGGGAAGGCATTAACGGCAAAAGGTATAAAACCCATTTGCCCATTCCATCAAGTTTTTAAATCAATATATTTATTTGGAGCTTTTTCTCCAATCAATGGAGATCGGTTCTTATTAGAAATGCCAAATTGTGATGCCGCTAATTTTCAATTATTTCTTAACGAATTCGCAGAGCAAAATCCTAAGGAGTTCAAAATTATTGTTTTAGATAATGGAGCTTTTCATAAAGCAAAAACATTAGTTATTCCTCAAAATATAAGCCTAATCTTCTTACCCCCATATAGTCCAGAATTAAATCCAGCTGAAAATATTTGGGCTAGATATAAAAGACAATTCTCTAATAAGCTGCATACAACCTTAGATGAGGTAAGTGAATTTATTACAAACGAAACCAATATGTTAACTGACCAAATGATTAAAAGCACATGCGCTTTCAAATATATATTTGCTGATGGAATTTGGACTATGTAATATTTATAATTGGTATTATATAATAGCCACGGTATTGCCCCCTTGTTGACTCATGGTAGAGTTGGGGGTTTTAAAAAGAGCGTATTTACCAAACAAGAACATTTAAAAATTGAAAAGAAATTAAATGACCCTAAAAATAGTATTCGAGGGTATATAGAATTGTTAGCTTGGGTAACAGTAAATTTTTCAAAAGAGATCAAATACATAACATTGTTAAAATATACAGAACGTCATTTCGGAACTAAAATTAAAGTAGCCAGAAAAAGCCATGTTAAAAAGGACGAATCAGCTATAGCGACTTTTAAAAAAACTTCGGGAAAAAATGTCAAGAAATAGCCCTACTCTCAGATATTCAATACACTAGTATAAACCTATATTTTCAAGATGAAAGTAGATTTGGATTATTTACTAGAAACGGGAAGGCATTAACGGCAAAAGGTATAAAACCCATTTGCCCATTCCATCAAGTTTTTAAATCAATATATTTATTTGGAGCTTTTTCTCCAATCAATGGAGATCGGTTCTTATTAGAAATGCCAAATTGTGATGCCGCTAATTTTCAATTATTTCTTAACGAATTCGCAGAGCAAAATCCTAAGGAGTTCAAAATTATTGTTTTAGATAATGGAGCTTTTCATAAAGCAAAAACATTAGTTATTCCTCAAAATATAAGCCTAATCTTCTTACCCCCATATAGTCCAGAATTAAATCCAGCTGAAAATATTTGGGCTAGATATAAAAGACAATTCTCTAATAAGCTGCATACAACCTTAGATGAGGTAAGTGAATTTATTACAAACGAAACCAATATGTTAACTGACCAAATGATTAAAAGCACATGCGCTTTCAAATATATATTTGCTGATGGAATTTGGACTATGTAATATTTATAATTGGTATAAACAAATTGCCTACATCTTATTTTTTAGTATCTTGAATAAATAATTTGAATAAATCCAATGACCGCCTTATATATAATTGTTGTTTTAGCCGTTTTAATGATGCTTACAAAGTATCTGTCGGGTAGCGCACGTAAAGGTCTTCCCTCAGAGAATGGGGGCTTTAAAATACGCGGTAAGAGGAAGTGG